>Ga0315543_1000119_pt1 | contig 97159 bp, 94 predicted proteins | sample SalMarSW160210MG_2_FD_203098 | JGI IMG/M metagenome (GOLD analysis project Ga0315543, IMG submission 203098) | Salt marsh sediment microbial communities from the Plum Island Ecosystem LTER, Massachusetts, United States - Salt Marsh Sediment SW1601-210 ... | reverse complement strand
CTGCCAGAGAGAATGGGCTCTCCTACAGCAAACTTATCATGGGAATGAAAAAGGCAGATATTGCATTAGACAGAAAGATCCTGGCAGACATGGCTGTCAGTGATCCTCAAGGGTTCTCAGAGATAGCGAGGATGGTGGGGTAAACCAATAAAACACACACAATAAATAAATTAGATCTAAGAATGGATTTATATATTGAAGGATCAACTCCTTGAATTAAAAATCAGGGCCTTAAAAGAGCTGGAATCAGTTGCTGAAAGGTCTGATATAGAAAAATTAACGCAGCAGTATCTTGGCAGAAAAGGTCTTCTCACTCTTCTTATAAAAAGGTTGACAGAATTGCCAAAAGAAGAAAGACCTGTTATAGGCAGGCTTGCTAACCAGGTAAAAGAAGACCTCTATAGAAAATTTAAGTCCGTATCTGATTCTCTCACTGCTAAAGCTGTAGAAACGGAATCAGCTTTTGATGTAACACTTCCTGGTAGACGAATCCCATTAGGTCACCTACATCCCATCACTAAGACAACAGAAGAGATTTGTACCATCTTTTCAACCTTAGGCTTTAAGGTTGTAGAAGGACCGGAAGTGGAACTTGATTATTACAACTTTGAGGCCTTAAACATGCCAAAGGATCATCCTGCCAGGGATATACAGGACACCTTCTATATATCTGATAACGTGGTATTGAGAACCCATACCTCTCCAATGCAGATCAGGATAATGGAAAGCAAATCCCCGCCAGTGAGTATAATAGCTCCGGGAAAGGTGTACCGCCCAGATTCAGATATCAGCCATACCCCAATGTTCCATCAGGTGGAAGGGTTATTGGTAGATAAAGGGATTTCCTTTGGCGATCTTAAGGGAACGCTTACCACCTTTATCCATCAGATTTTTGCTCATGATACCAAACTTCGATTCAGGACAGGCTTTTTTCCTTTCACTGAACCCAGTGCAGAGGTCGATATTCAGTGCGTCATATGCAAAGGAGCTGGTTGTCGAACCTGCTCTTATACCGGCTGGATAGAGATTCTTGGCTCTGGAATGGTAGACCCAGAGGTATTCAAGGCCGTAGGTTATGATCCGGAGAATATCTCTGGTTTCGCATTTGGTATGGGAGTTGAGAGAATAGCTATGCTAAAATCCGGCCTGGATGATATCAGGCTCTTTTTTGAAAATGATATCAGGTTTTTACAGCAGTTTTGAGAAATAGTTAATCGTTATTGGTTGCTTGTCCAATGGTTACGAATAAAGGATACAAACAAATTAAGGATGAATGCTCCCTTTTGACATTTGGTAATTTGGAGTTGATTTGTCATTTGGATTTTTTCATTTGTTATTCTTGTCTGATACAATAAGGAAATTATTTTTCTGAAAAGCTGTAAGTTAAGCAATAATCTTGTAAAGGTTAAAAAATGAGGGTTAGCCTTAATTGGCTGAAAGAATTCATAGAAATTGAACAGACACCAGCTGAAGTGGCTGAATTGCTCACTATGGCAGGCCTTGAGGTTGAAGGCCTTGAACAGAGGGCTCAAAACCTGGATGATTTTAAGGTATCCAAGATCCTTGATATCAAAGCCCATCCCCGGGCTGATCGGCTATCAATCTGTCAGTTAGATGCTGGAAAAGAAACAGTGTCTGTGGTCTGTGGCGCTACAAATATTAATAAAGGTGATTGTGTGCCCCTGGCCCCGCCAGGCACGACACTTCCAGATGGCATGCTTATCAAAGAGAGCACAATACGGGGTGAACCATCTCAAGGAATGCTCTTGGCTGAAGATGAGATGGGTCTGACAGATGATCATACAGGTATCATGATCCTCCCTGATAATCTTACGCCTGGTCAGTCCCTTACCGAAGCCATAGATCTGGAAGATTGGATCCTGGAAATCACCCTTACTCCCAATCGGATTGACTGTGCATCTATACTTGGCATTGCCCGGGAGATAGGGGCCTTAATTAAAAAAAAAGCTACGATACCAGAAGTCCATTTTGAGGAAAGTAATATCGCCATTGAGGACCTAGCTGAGGTGACCGTCCTCGATACCAATGGTTGTCCTCGGTACACAGCTGGTTTAGTGGATCAGATAAAAATTGGCCCATCTCCATTTTGGATGAGGTATAGGCTGCACGTTTCTGGAATGAGATCTATCAATAATGTGGTTGATATTACCAACTATGTTCTTATGGAGCTTGGGCAACCTTTGCATGCCTTTGACTACCATCGCCTTGGGGACAGGAAAATAGTGGTCAAAAGGGCAGAAAACGGTCAGACCTTTACTACCTTAGATGAGCAAACCAGAGATCTGGATGATCAGACATTGATGATATGTGACGGGAAACGAGCAGTCGCCATAGCAGGAATAATGGGTGGCCTTAATTCTGAGATAACAGAAGACTCTACTACTGTGCTCGTAGAGAGCGCTTACTTTAATCCCACTATGATCCGCCGCTCCTCAAAAAACCTTTCTCTGTCTACAGAGGCTTCGTATCGCTTTGAAAGAGGCATTGATATCTGGGGAACTGACCTTGCTTTAAAGAGATCTCTCGAGCTCATAAAACAATTGGCTGGAGGAAATATTGCCAGGGGAATTATAGATTGTTACCCAAAACCATGGTCTTCCCCAAAAATAACATTGCGAGCAGACAGGGCTAACAATATTTTGGGAACTAATATTGATATAAAAACGATGACCGAGCATCTCTCATCCCTTAGTATGGCTGTAAAGAGAGTTGACCAAAACAGAATAGAGGTCAGTCCACCACCTTTCAGGGTAGATATAACCAGAGAGGCTGATTTGATTGAGGAAATTGCACGGTTAACTGGCTACGATAACATACCGGTTACCCTTCCACCTATCAGGCCAACGGAAGAGGATACTACTGAATTTGTTCTCAGAGATAGGACAAAAAATATGTTGGTGGGTATGGGTTTCACAGAAATCATTACCTATAGCTTCATCTCGCCAAAATCTGCTGATATTTTAAGAGCGGAAGAGAATAGCAGCCTGCGATCCTTTGTAAAACTCTTGAACCCTCTTTCCCAGGATCAATCTGTTATGAGGACTTCCCTTATTCCTGGACTAGTTTCTACGGTTAGGCTAAACTCATTAAAAGGTCAGAATGATTTACGGATCTTCGAATGGGGAAAGATATATATCAAAGGCGAAGAGGAGCTGCCCCAGGAAAAGCAGGTTCTTGCTGTCTTAATTACTGGGATGGGGTCCACACAAGAATGGTATCAAAAAGCCCGAGAAGCTGATTTCTTTGATATCAAAGGCGTGGCAGAAAATATCCTTGGAGAACTTGGTATTGAAAAGACAGAGTTTAAAAGAAATAAGCCAAAAGAAGAATTTGATCCAAACGAATATGCCCGAATTTTCTCCTCCGGTTTCGAGATAGGTGCTATCGGGAAGGTCGCAAAAGAGGTTATGGAGGGCTATGAACTTGAAAAAAAAGCCTATATGCTTGAAATCTATATTGAAACCCTTTTACCATTAATATCCTGGGCAATAAAATTTAAACCTCTGGCAAAATTTCCATCAGTCAGGAGAGACATCTCTATTATACTTAATCGCTCTGTAGAGAGCGCCATGCTTATAAGTATTGTAAAGGAAATAGGAAAAGACCTGGTTGAATCCGTTAATATATTTGATGTTTACCAAAGCAAACAAATTGCCCCTCAAGAAAAGGCCCTGGCCTTAGGGATTAATTACAGGTCAAAGCAAAGGACATTGACTGACGATGAGGTAAATAAGGTTCACGAGGAGGTAATAGGGGAAATTCGCAGACAGACAGGCGGAAGGCTGAGAGAGGGCCCGAAAAATGGAAATCCCGGATAACAAACGCTTTTTCAGGATTGGTGAGACAAGCCGTATAATTGGAGTAAAGCCCTATGTTCTTCGCTACTGGGAAAAAGAGTTTCAAAGTATTCGGCCTAAAAGGGCAGATTCCAGACAGAGAACCTATCAGCGTGAGGATATCGAAACTATCGGCGAGATAAAAAAACTGCTCTATGAAGAAAAACTCACAATAGACGGCGCAAAAAAAAGGCTCAAGTCTGGAAAAAAGGTCAGCTCAACGCCACCTGATACTTTTTTAAAGGAAGTCAAAGAAGAACTTACACAAATTCTGAAAATGCTTCAATAATTTGCGTTCTATTTACCATGCTATGAATCTCCAACATAGCCATAATCACCCGCTTAACCTCCTTTTTGATCAGCATCACTTAAAGATTCTGTTTTTTGCGTAAACAGTAACTGAGGTTTGGGACGAAGGTAACAGGCCTGTCATCGTTAACAAGAAAGCTATCGACGGATAAAGGGATCACGGAGGTGGAGGAGTGGTTAGCTAAATCCATTCGAAAATCGGAGGATTTGAACATGATCGCACAATTGTCCGTATACCCAATTGGGGAAGGTACGAGCCTTGGACGTTTCGTTCGTAAAGGTGTCAAGGTTATTGAGGAATCAGGCTATACATACGAGATCGGAGGCATGAGCACGGCCATTGAAGTCCCGGATCTGGATGCCCTTTTCGATCTAGTTAAAAAGTTGCACGCTGCTCATGTGGAAGAGGGCGCACGCCGCGTGATCATCGATCTGAAGGTTGATGATCGCAGGGATAAAAAAGCCACGATTGAAACGAAAAAAGCATCGGCGAAAAAGATCTAACTGGCAATTCTCCAAAAAAATCACTGAAATTTTTTTGCGCTCCACAACATCAGGTAAGCTCTTTGTTAAATGTGCTATATTTGATATATTTGAGGAATAAAAATGCCAAAATTAGGTGCGAAAGGATTGCGATGGCTTAAAGGATTTCACTTGATTGCTGTTTCCTGTTGGATAGGTGGTGCTGTGGCTTTATTATTGCTGTATTTCTTAAAAAATGGGGTAACAGACGGAAGTGTCCTATATGGAATTAACCAGAGCATCCATCATGTTGATATGGTGGTAGTTGTAATTCCGGGAGCTTTTGGTTGCCTGATCACTGGCTTACTTTACTCAACCTTTAGTAATTGGGGATTCTGTAAGCACAATTGGTTGATATTCAAATGGATTGTAACTGTTGCAGCCATTCTCTTTGGAATTTTTTTTCTTGGTCCATGGGAAACCACTATGATGAAGATTTCAGGTAAACTTGGTATGTCATCTTTAAATGACCAGCCGTATCTGTACAACCAAAAAATGAACGTTATCTTCGGTGGAATTCAATGTATAGTTTTAATGATTACCGTATTTATTTCCATCTTTAAGCCCTGGAAGAAGAAAAAAACAAAAAATCAAACCTGATCTCTTTAAATAGTAATTGGCGTTTTCAGAGACTCTCTGTTAGAACACCACCTAACAACAGAAGGAGGCTTTCCATGAAAAAATGGCATGAACTTGGTAAAGAACTCAGGCGTTTTATTAATCCTGACACCTTTCCTATAGCAGTACGGCTTTTAACCCCTGAAATCCAGATTCCAGAGGGAGTCAAAACTCCATCGAAAGATCTAAAGGTAAAGATAGCCCACTGTCAGGCTGCAGCTATCACTCGTAAATATGGCTGGACCTTGGCTATGACTCCCAATGATTCAGGCTGCGCAATCTCGGGCCATACCTATGGTTGGGAACTGGCTAACAAAGACGAAGCGGTGAGTTTTTTAACGCGCATGAATTACGCCGCTGATCCGACCGTAGCCCTTAACATCTTTGAATCCCTCAAAACTTTGAAACCGGGTCAATGTGAGGCCGTGGTCTATTCTCCCCTGGAATGGACTAAGGTGGAACCGGATGTCGTTTTGATCTATTTAAATCCTGCCCAGCTTATGCGCTGCCTCCATGGAAGTACCTGGCATACAGGCAGACCAATTTCAGGTGCATTTTCTGGTCGTGCTGCATCATGCACAGAGGGTGTTTTGGGGGCATTTTTGGATCAAACCCCTAAGGTAGTAGTGCCTGGCAATGGAGATCGTGTTTGGGCGGCTGCCCAGGATCACGAAATGGTATATGCATTGCCTGCATCACACCTGGAAACCCTGGTGCAGGGCCTTTCTAAAACTCATGAAAAAGGCATCCGATACCCAATCCCGACTTACTTGCGCTATCAACCTGAGGTAGGGCTTTCTCTCCCTCTGACTGAAATCTTTCGCAAAACTGAGTGAAGCGCAGATCAAATCGCTCAATTAGAGTAACATCAGCTAAAACTACTTCTGATAATGAACCACCTCGCAGCCTTGCCCTGGCTGGATGTCCTCTATAATCAAGACGGACAAGTCCACTAGGCTGCGGGGAATTAATCTTTGTCCGCTTTCTTTGGGGCAGATTGGCAAACTTGTCCGCCTTTAGCGAATTAACAGTAGAGGCAGAAGCACTGAGAGCCTAAGAGGGTTTACTTTTCTTTCTGTTTCCTTTATACAAGACAAAAAAGAGGAAAGTTCTGTATGAAAAGATTAGTGAGAAAATGTATCGAAAAATTGACTCCTTATCCACCAGGTAAACCAATAGAGGAACTTGAGAGAGAGTTAGGAATAGTCGGCTCTATAAAACTGGCTTCAAATGAGAATCCCTTGGGTCCCTCACCCAAAGCCATCAAGGCTATCAAAGAAAACCTCAACAATATCCATCGGTACCCTGATGGCAGTTGTTATTATTTGAGACAGAAATTGTCAAAGAAGTTTGGATTGCCAATGAACAAAATTATTTTGGGTAATGGATCGAACGAGGCAATAAAGTTGGTTGTACATACCTTTCTTTCACCTGACGAGGAGGTTATTCTTCCTTTCCCCACCTTTTTAATGTACGAAAAAATCGTTCAAAGTTTTGCAGGAAAAATAGTGACGGTACCGTTGTTAGATTTCTCTATTGATTTATCAGCCATACTTACAGCAGTATCCTCTAAGACCAAAATAATTATTATAAATAACCCGAACAATCCAACAGGAATGGGCCTCAACAAAAAAGAGATCTCCCAGTTTTTACATTCCCTTCCCTCAGATTTGATAGTTATTTTAGATGAGGCCTATATTGAATTTTCCACAGATCCAAACATTGCAAGTTCATTAGAATTATTAGAATCATATCCACTACTTGTAGTTCTGCGAACATTTTCAAAGATCTATGGATTAGCCGGACTTAGGATTGGGTATGGATTTGCCTCTGAGACGATAGTAGATAGCATGAACCTCGTCAGACAGCCATTTAATGTAAATTATTTAGCCCAGGCCGGAGCATTGGCTGCACTTGACGATGATGAATTTGTGGAAAAAACACGTACCCTCACACAGGATGGTCTTGTATTCCTTTACTCCCAATTAGATCGCATATGCCTTGAATATATACCTACTCAGACAAATTTTTTCTTGATTAAAACTCCGCTCGGAGCACACGAAACATACCAGCGTATGCTCAGGGAAGGTGTCATCGTGAGATCTATGGAAAGTTTTGGACTGAGTGACTATATAAGAATAAATGTAGGTTTACCAGAAGAGAATAAACGATTTATAAAAACTCTGGAGAAGGTTCTCTATACGAAACTCGAAACTAGATAAATAAAGGAAGTTTATTTTTGATTACGATTCTTCCCCGTTTTCAGTTATCATGTCTAATCAACTAATAACTATAGATGGACCAACAGGGTCTGGAAAGAGCACTGTGAGTCGCCTTCTGGCTCAAAGGTTACATTATCACTATCTTGATACAGGTGCTATGTATAGGGCTGTTGGGCTTGCCATCCTGAGAGCTGGTGTAAGCTTGCACAATAAAAAAGAGATAACTAGAATATGTAACAGCCTTGATATAAAATTTATTCATGAGGGTGATGCAACAAAAATTTATTTGGACAATGAGGATGTCACTAAAGCCATTCGGGAGCCTGCTATAGATTTAATAGCATCAGATGTATCGGCACTTGATAACGTAAGGAAAGTAATGACAATCCTCCAGAGAAAGATTGGCTCTCAAGGCCCATTGGTGGCAGAGGGTAGAGACATGGGAACAGTTGTATTTCCAGAAGCTCAGCACAAATTCTATATTGATGCATCATTAGAGGTAAGAGTAGATCGGAGATTTCAGGAAAGGCAAAAAAGAGGAGAATCGATTTCAAGGGAAAAGGTAAAGAAAGATCTTGTTAAGAGAGATAATCAGGATATGAATCGGCATCTATCTCCACTAAAACCAGCCAGATATGCAAATATAATTGATACTACAAATTTAAGACCTCATCAAATAGTTGAAAAGATAATTAAAAATATAAGGATCTTCTCCAAATTAGTTGGTCAAGATTAAGGCTTAAATCTTATTTGATTAATGATTTCAGTAGGTATAGCTTTTAAAAGCAACTCCGATAATGGGTACCTATCAGGCTCATCATAGCAGTTGCCTATAAAAGTAATTTCCTGTTAATACTTAATTTCTGGAGTAACGTTACCACCTAACAATATGGCCTAATTAATCAAAAAGGTTAATGGTGAAATTACATTTAATTTCAATATGTTGTATTTTGGTAAATCATTTTTCTACCAACTAATTTGGAGAAGAACCAAATATAAAGACAAAAAAAGAAATGAGCAATGCCATTTATAGAAGTTAAAAATAACAATCAGGTAGACATTTTTGTGGGAAAGGGAAACAAAAGGGAAATAAACATTTGAATTTTTATAAAAATTAAATTATACTATAAAGTTGAGTTTTTTAAAAAAATCTATTTTAGGGGGTTAAAAAGTTAATGGGTAAACAACCAGGCGAAACAATAGAAGAAAAAAAAGATTCCAAGGAAAAAGAAATTGAATTAGAGACAGAAGCGTCAACCGAAGAGAGCCTTACTAATCTTGATAATGACAGCAAGCAAGAAGAAGATTCAGCTGAAATCAATATAGAGGAGATGTATGAACAGAGCCTAAGGCAAATTCAGGAAGGAGAGCTGATTACCGGAGAGATTATCAAGATAGATGAGGAATATGTGTTAGTTGATATTGGTTATAAATCAGAGGGTATAATCCCCATCAGGGAGTTTATGGATACAGACGGAAAAGTAACAGCCAAAACAGGGGATAAGGTTGATGTTGTATTGGAAAGAAAAGAGAATGATGAGGGGGTCGTAACCCTCTCTATGGAAAGGGCAAAAAAAATAAAAGTGTGGGATCAGATCAGAGATATTCAAAACAGCGATGGCACCATTCAGGGAAAAGTAATCCATAGAGTCAAAGGTGGTCTCTCAATAGATGTAGGTCTCCCTGCCTTTTTACCTGGTTCCCAAATTGATCTTCAACCTATCAGGGATCTCGATTCCTTGGTGGGCAAGGTGATGGAGCTAAAAATTCTGAAGTATAACAAAAGGCGAAACAACATAATTGTTTCCCGAAGAGCCCTTCTTGAGGAGGAGAGAGTAAAGGACAAGGCTAAAACACTTTCTCTCATAAAGGAGGGATCAGTATTAAAAGGTATAGTCAAAAATATTACTGACTATGGCCTATTTGTAGATCTTGGTGGTATAGATGGGCTTCTTCACATAACAGATATGTCTTGGGGTAGAGTTTCCCATCCTTCTACAATGTATCAGAGAGGGGATGAAATAACAGTTAAGGTCATTAATTTTGATAGGGAAAAGGAAAGGGTTTCTCTTGGTATCAAACAACTCAAACCCGATCCTTGGATCGAGGCACCTAAGAAATTCGCCGTTGGCGAAAAAGTCACAGGGCATGTAGTCAACATTACAGATTACGGTGCATTTATAGAGATAGAACAGGGTGTAGAAGGCTTGATTCATATCTCAGAGATGTCCTGGACAAAAAAAGTAAAACATCCTTCCCAGATAGTAAGTATTGGGGATACTATTGAGGCAGTGGTGCTAAACCTAGATACCGAAAACAAAAGGGTATCATTGGGGATCAAACAGATAAAAGCGAATCCTTGGGATTTAATCGAAGAAAAATATCCAGTAGGTACAATTATTGAGGGCCGGATAAAAAATATTACTGATTTCGGATTATTTATCGGTATAGATGAGGAAATTGATGGACTTGTTCATATCTCTGATATCTCTTGGACAAAAAAGATTAAGCATCCTTCTGAACTGTATAAGAAAGGGGATGAAGTTCAGGCGAAGGTACTATCTATTGATAAAGATAGTGAACGTTTCTCATTAGGCATAAAGCAATTAACCAAAGACCCTTGGGAAGAGATACCTGAGAAATTCAAACCCGGAACTAAGGTTACCGGAAAAGTAACGAATATAACCGATTTTGGTATATTCGTTGAGTTAGAAGAAGGTATAGAGGGTCTGATTCATTCATCGGAGATAAGTAAAGCTAAGTCCAAGACATCACTTGGAAAGTTCCAAATCGATGATGTTATTCAAACCTTAGTAGTCAACGTTTCTCAAGAGGATAAAAAGATCGGCCTCTCCATAAAAAAGCTTCAAGAGAAGGAGTACAAAGAAATATATAATAATTATAAGGATGGCACTGAAAAAGAGCTCACTTCCAATTTTGGGATGCTTATTAAAGAGAAGATAGAGGCAAATACCGACTTAAATTTTCAGAAAGAAGAAGATAATTCAGAGGATCAAGACACACAGACACCCAATTCAGCTGATACACAAGGAGAAGAAAAAGCATCTACAGAAGATAATGAGCCCACTAAATAATTATTCCCCCTTAAAAGTTTACAAAATATTAGTAATTGTTCAAAATCTTTCTGACTCTTCAAGCAGATACAAATTTTATGCTTAAAAAAAATCGTCCTATCACCTTAGTCCTTCTTATTCTGGGAATAGCCATTCTTTTTTTTGGCACAGTAATGGCTATTGTTCTTTCTTTCTCTCATCTAACACCCTCTATAGCATTTGGAGATAAAATAGCAGTAATCCCTATACAGGGTGTAATAAAAAACTCAGATACAATTACAGAGCAATTGATAAATTTTAGGAATGACAAGCGAATTAAGGCCATAATTCTAAAGATAAATTCACCTGGTGGCGGAGTAGGCCCGTCGCAAGAGATATATAGCGAAACAATAAGAACGACACACACAAAAAAGGTGATTGCCTACCTCGGATCTGTAGCTGCCTCTGGTGGTTACTATGTTGCATCTGCGGCCGATAAAATAATTGCCAATCCCGGAACCCTTACTGGTAGTATCGGGGTAATTATGGAATTCATAAACGTTGAAGAGCTTCTCAATAAGATCGGTGTTGAAATGCGGGTAATCAAGAGTGGCGAGTTTAAGGATATAGGTTCTCCAAACCGAAAAATGACTGACAGGGAAAAAAAGATGCTCATGAACCTTATAGAAGATATCCGCAACCAATTTGTAACTGCTGTTTCTAAAGGAAGAAATATGCCCAAGGAAAAGGTTCTTGAGATAGCTGATGGCAGGATCTTTTCAGGCAGGCAGGCAAAAGTATTAGGCTTGGTTGATTCTCTCGGTAATTTCCAGGATGCTGTTAATCTTGCTAAGAGTATAGCTCATATCAAGGGAGAAATAAAATTGGTCTATCCTGAAAAAAAGAGAAGATCTCTTTTGTGGAATCTAATATTCAAGGATCTCGTTGATTATATAATCAATAGAGTTGATCAGCATTGCGGAATATTTGAGTACAGGTGGAATGGAGAATTTAGTGTATCCAATTAGATAAAATTAATCTCTCCTTTCCCTTCCCTAATTACTTCCGGATTATCGTCTATTAAGGAGACCACAGTGGAAGGTTCATGTGAGATAACTCCCCCGTCAATGACTATTTCAACAAAGGAAGAATATGTATCATGAATTACTGAAGGTTCATCAAGGTTTACGCTAGTGCTAATAATGGGACGGCCTAAACTTTTTACTATAGCTAAACAGATTTTGTTATCTGGTACCCTTATGCCTACAGTTCTTCTTTTTGTGAGCATTAGCTTGGGTACCAGTCTTGTTCCCTCTAATACGAAGGTATAAGGTCCAGGGAGCGACCTTCTCATAATTCTGTAGGCATTGTTTGAAACCTGTGCATAAAGGCTTATATCCTTTAAATTAGCACAAACAAATGAAAATGGTTTTGTCAGAGGCCTTCTTTTAAGCTGGTATATTTGTTTGATAGATTTTTTATTAAAAAGATCACACCCAATACCGTAAAAGGTGTCTGTTGGATAGATTATAAGGCCTCCTTGATCCAAAACTTGAACAACCTTGCTTATAAGCCTTTTTTGAGGGTTATCCGGATTAAGAGATAGTAGCATAGTGTTACTCCATGTTAGATAAATTTTTGTAGTACGATATCCAAATATCGTAACCGTTCACAGGTTCAGAGGTTCAAAGGTTGTATTCTCATCACCTTACGCAATTTTGTAAACGTTTTGTACGGGAAAACCGACCGCTGCCATATCCCCACAAACCTGCCCGCCAGCAGGCAGGCGGGTCTGGAACATGGTACTTGGCAATGACGTGGCAAAACCCGCATTCTTTACGAGGATTTCGGGAACCCAATTTAAGTCTTTCCCTAACCCTGAACCTTGAACCCCTGAACTTTGAACCTGAATAGTAACGAATTATAAACTATTAATAAAGAATGATTCTAATATTTTTTTTTATTCTCGGCGCCATATTAGGTAGTTTTTTAAATGTTTGTATCTATAGATTACCAAAGAAGGAATCACTTATATCTCCTTCCTCTCATTGCACCCACTGCGGTGAGCCCATAAAATTCTACGACAATATCCCTATTGTAAGTTATATCATTCTGGGAGGGAAATGTAGGCACTGCAAAGAGCATATCTCTATTCGCTATCCAGTAGTGGAGGGATTATCTGGTTTACTCTGCCTGGCACTCTTCATAAAATATGGTCTGACAATACAGTCTTTACTTTATTTTTTATTTGCTGCTTCTTTATTTATCATAACATTTATTGATATCGATTACCAATTTATCCCGGATATTATATCTATTCCGGGGATATTTATTGGGATAGGGGCTTCCTTCTTTATCCCACTGATTTCGTGGCTTGAGTCCCTTTTTGGCATTTTGATTGGAGGTGGTTTTTTATTCATAGTGGCTATAGGATATAAATGGTTAACCGGCCGGGATGGCATGGGGGGTGGTGATATTAAACTCCTTGCAATGGCAGGCGCATGGCTCGGATGGAAGGCGATACCTTTTATACTCCTTTCAAGTAGTTTAATTGGTGCCCTGATTGGTGGTGGGAGTTTGTTAATAAACAAAAAAGGGCTGAGGTATAAAATACCATTTGGACCCTTCTTATCTCTTGCATCTATTATCTATATTTTTTTTGGCCCGGAATTAATAAACTGGTATATGACTTATAGTGTCGGTTGAGATTGGCCTGTTGTATGTTGCAACAAAAAACTAACATCTAAATTTGTACCTACTCAGGTTGTCGGGTTTTCCGATAAATCGGGATTCAAGGTTCACGGTTGACATCCATGCAATACGGCGTGGCTTGTGGCAAGAACCGGATGAACTCCTCATTTATCTTTAAATCGAAACCAAATAGTTTAGATTGATGATTCGACAGTGTTTTATCTCTTTAACCTTGAACCGTGAACCTGGAACTTTGAACCTGAGTAGTTACCTAAGTTTCATATAAATCTTTAATAATATAACACAACGGACCACTAACAACGGACTGTTAACGATACCCATGAAACTATCCGCATATAGTTTAAAAACAGGAATCTTTGCAATCCTGGTGACCATCCTTTTTTTAGCAATGATATTAGTGGATATTGTTGTGATCTGCCTTTACGATATCCCTTTCAGTCATCCTTATCAAAAGATTGTTCTCTTCTATATCCTACTGAATACCCTATTTCTGGCATTATTTGGCTTTTATCTTATTTACAGGAGCATAATAAGACCGATAAACCGCCTTGTTAAAAGGGCCGAAGAATTTAAAGAAGGAGACACTTTTTTCCTTACCTCCGGTGCAGAACAGAATGAATTCGGGAAGCTATCAAGTTCTCTTAATGTGATGCTGAGACGTCTTGAAGACAATAAGGCAGAGTTAAAGACAGGCATACATTCTCTGGAAAAAGCAAATCTTGAGTTACAACAAGCCCAGGAAGAAATAATAAGATCCGAGAAATTAGCCTCAGTTGGGAGATTAGCCTCAGGTATCGCCCATGAAATTGGAAATCCGATAGGGATCGTCCTTGGCTATTTAGGGCTTCTTAAAGGAAGCGACCTAAACGACGAAGAAAGGCGAGACTTTATTAATCGCATCGAGAAAGAGATAGGCAGGATAAATAGGACTATTAGAAATCTTCTTGACTTCTCCAGGCCATCAAAGGGAGAGATGAGAGTAGTCTCTGTTCATAAAATTATTGGCGACATGGTAGATATACTCAAACCCCAGCCGATGCTATCTGATAGTGAGATCTTTTTAGATAAAGGTGCAAAAAAGGATAACGTTCTTGCAGATCCAGACAAACTCAAGCAGGTGTTTTTAAATCTGTCAATGAATGCAATAGATGCTATGGGGGCAAATCAAACAAAGAATGAATCACAAAAAAATACGTTATCAATAACAACCAGCCTTTCACCAGAGACTAAAGCAGACAAAATGGTAAATAAAAGTAAAATACACATAGAGTTCATTGATAATGGGTCAGGAATTCCCGACGAAGACCTTACCAGGATCTTTGATCCATTTTATACTACAAAAGAACCGGGAAAGGGTACAGGATTGGGGCTTTCAGTCAGTTTGAGAATTATTGAAGATATCGGGGGAGATATAAAGGTAAAAAGTGAACCGGGAAAGGGTACAAAAATTATTCTCATCCTTCCTATTCATGAAACGTGAAACCAATAACGAGTAACGAGAATTTCTATGACAAAAAAAAGAATCCTCATTATCGAAGATGAAGCCAATATGAGGCATATGCTTGAGGTACTCTTAGGGAAATCTGGCTATGAAGTCAAAACAGCAGCAGATGGCAAGGAAGGGCTGGATGCGATACAAAGAGAGCAATTTCATTTTATCCTCTGCGATATAAAGATGCCCAGAATGGATGGCATGACCTTTCTAAAATCGGCAAAGGAAAAACTCATTGATATTACAGTTATCATGATGTCTGCCTATGGAACAGTAGATACAGCGATTGAGGCTATGAAATTGGGAGCATATGACTATATTAGCAAACCGTTCAAGACAGATGAGGTCCTTTTAACATTGAAAAAAGCTGAAGAACGAGAACGGCTCAAAGAAGAGAATATAAGGCTACGAAATAGAATAAAAAAAATTGAGCAAAAATATTCTTTTGGAAACATCGTGGCCCGAAGCGAATCAATGGCCCGTGTATTTGATATTGTCAGTAACGTTGCTGACCATAAGACTACTGTGCTTATCACCGGAGAAAGCGGCACTGGAAAGGAGTTGATCGCAAGAGCAATCCATCATAATGGAAACAGAGCTGCTGGCCCTATGGTTTTTATAAACTGTGGTGGTATTCCTGAGAACCTCCTTGAAAGTGAATTGTTTGGATATAAGAAGGGCGCATTTACAGGTGCTGTGAGAGACAAGATAGGTCATTTTAAGGAAGCAGATAGGGGAACCCTATTTCTCGACGAGATTGGAGAACTGCCTTTATCTCTTCAGGTTAAACTATTGCGCGTTCTTCAAGAAGGAGAAATAACCCCATTAGGCGATATTGGTTCGAAAAAGGTTGATGTTAGGATTATCGCTGCAACATCAAAAGATCTAAATAAGGAGGTTGAAAATGGGAGGTTCCGTGAAGATCTTTTTTACCGTATTAATGTGATGACCATTCATCTCCCTCCACTCAGAGAAAGGCGGGGAGATATCCCTCTTCTCATCGGCTATTTTATCGATATTTTCAATAAAAAATTGAAAAAAGATATAGAAGGGCTTTCCTCTGAGGCGATGCCTATTCTCATAGGATACTCCTGGCCTGGAAATATCAGAGAACTCGAAAATCTCATAGAGAGGGCAGTTTTACTTGCTAAGGACAGATGGATCACACCCGCCGAACTCCCACCTTCACTAACCTCAGATCAAGGTATTGCTTCATCTCTTGATCCAGAATTTACTCTATCTATTAAGAAATCTTCCAGACTATTGGAACATAATCTTATAAAAAGGGCCCTTGAACTCACCAGCGGTAACCGATCCAGGGCTGCCAAAATACTTGAGATCAGCCGTCCCATACTCATATCTAAGATCAGAAAATATCAATTGGACTGAATTTTAACTTATGTTTTGTAAGCAAAAAGATTACAATGAAATCAAATTGAAATTTCCTTTGATTGACTAGCTATGAAGAGAAAGGAAAAACCAGAAATGCAATTTGCAGTTTGTATCAACAATGAAGGTTACCCATCATCACTTGAGGTGGGAAAACTGTATCGAATCCTGCCCGACGATGAGGCAACCTCTCATGGGTACATTCGCGTCATAGATGAGAGTGGTGAAGATTACGGTTATTCCAATGATCGGTTTTTCCAAATCGAACTGCCAGAGGCGTTGGAAAAAACTTTATTGGTAGCCTTTAAAGAAGATAGAAATATCGCCTAATTGGGTAGCCGTGGATTTTCTCCCCCAGCCCCCATACCACCCCCGATAAGTCGGGATTTTCGACATGCCGGGCGTACACAAGGCGCTGCACCTGACCGCTATTCCGCTGGCGCTCCATAGCGGCAGCTGAGCTTATGCCTAAAAATAAGGAAGTAATGATGAGTAAGCTAATAATTTCAAACCCGAAAATAATGATGGGCAAACCTGTAATTAAAGGAACTCGAATTACAGTTGAATTAATCTTGGAAAAGCTATCATCCGGTGAATCTGTAGCTCAAATTTTGGATGAGCATCCACGCTTAACACGTGAAGCAATACAAGCATCATGCGCATTTGCCGCTGAGGCTTTGAAAGCAGATGTGGTATACCCTGTTGAAGAGGCAACAGTATGAATTTTGTTGCTGATGAACCTCCATGCCTTATAGCCACAACGAAGCATGAAAAGATTTCTCGTCATTCGTTATTCATTGAGTAGGGATTTAGAATTCCTTTTTATCTAGTTTCAAATTTCCAGTTTCGAGTTTCTTTCATATAAAAAGTAGAAGATCAAGTGGTATTCGGTATTTTTAAGAATAAGTTGGGGGATTTTTTCCTTTTTAAGAAATCTATCCTGGAATATATTAAAAAAGATAAAAATGCGTAACTATAAAATTATTTTACACTTGATAAATAATTTTATAGTCCTGCTTTAAAAGGTATTTGTTATCATTCTTACCTCAGGGGCTATTTTCTTAATAATAACAAATAGATAAATCTTCCCTCCCTTAATAAATAAGCAATTAAAATATTTGGCATTAATTTTGCTGCATATAAAAACAGCCAAACATAAATGTTTGGTAGAGTCCGTTGACAGTTGTTAGTTGTTTGTTGTCTAAAAGATAAAATTCAAGTAATTCATGTATATATCAGAAAATAATGTAGGAATATGGCATCTCACCTAAGCGCTTGAAAATATTGTCACAACTGACTACCGACAACGGACGACTGACATTAACAAAGGTTTTCATTATGAAAAAAAACGGTTTTACCCTTATTGAGCTCCTAATCACTTTTGTAATATTAGGAATCGTAACAGCCATTGCTATACCTGGATTTTCAAGGTGGCTGCCAGGTTACAGGCTAAAGAGTGCATCCAGGGAGCTTTATGCAAACCTGCAATTGGCCAAAATGGGGTCTGTAAAGGATAATGCGGATTGGGCAGTTGTTTTTGATACAACCGCAGGAGCACATCGTTATCTTATTTGCTCAGATAAGGGTGCAGACGCTTCCTGGTCTAATACAGCAGACAATACTACTGAAAAAACTATAATCTTGTCTGACTATGAAAGTGGTGTAGACTATGGGCATGGGACTGCAACAACACCTGTAGGTACCACATTCGGAGATGAAATAACCTTTAATGCAAATACAGTGGTATTTAACTCCAGGGGTATGATCAATAGTATTACAGGAGGATATGTTTATCTTCAAAATAATAAAAACAATACATATGCAGTTGGAGCTCTGGGGACTGGTGTTATCCTTATGAAAAAGTGGACAGGCACAGCATGGGAATAAGAAAAAAGGAATGGGAAGTATGAATACAAAAAATCAAAAATGGCTAACCGACCAAGGCTTTACATTAGTAGAGCTTATGGTAGCAATGGCAATATCTCTGGTAGTGATGGGTGCTATCTTTTTGACCTTCAAATCACAGCAGGACTCATACATTATTCAGGATCAAATCACAGCAACACAACAGAACTTAAGGGCAGCCATGTATATGCTGACCAGGGATATCCAGATGGCAGGATATTATACCAATTTTGATACAGCCACTTATACCATGGATTGGGATGACCTGGATGGAACCAATGAGATCATTCGGCCCCTGATCTATGCCCGGAACAATGTAGCCGACGGTGGGGGCGACAACATCAAAGATAATACAGATGTTATTGTTATAGTAAAGGCAAGCAGTGAAGGACGGCGATTGGGAGCTGGGGAGGATGCCACAGCCGGCATAATAACCCTAACCAGCCGCGACCTGGATTGGGATGGAGACGATGACCTCAATAACACAGGAAAGAAATATGGCATACTGGCAAGAGAGAATTTGAGTGCGGCAGAATTTTTTGAGGTTGATAGCGCTGCCGGAACTATTACCCCTCCCAGCGGTTTGACACAGAACTATGATGTGGATGATTGGATATTCAGGGCCGATGTAATCATTTACAGAGTTGATGAAAATGCCACTAATCCAAGCTTACGCCGGAGAAACTTTGGTCAAGATAATGGCAATTATCAGGTTGTTGCGGAAAACATCGATAACCTTCAGTTTCAGTATCTGCTTAGTGATGGCACATGGACTAATAACCCTGCAGGCCAGGAGCCCAATGTGCGAGCAGTTGAGATCTCCTTGCTGGCCAGAACAGCAAATACGAACAGGGGTTATACAGATAACAATACCTATTGGATGGGAGGAGCAAATGTTGGCCCTATTGGTGACGCATATAGGCGAAAACTTCTTTGCTCAAAAGTAAAAACAAGGAATATCGGGCTATAAAATGAAAAATATCCGGAAAGTATTTTCAAAGAAAAAAGCGTTTGACAATCAATCGGGCTTTACACTACTTGATGTTTTAATTGGCATCTCCATCTTAACCGTAGGTCTCCTTGGGGTAGCCCAGATGCAGATAATGGGCATTCGAGGGAATTACTTCAGCGGCAATACTACCGCTGCCCTGACCCTCGCTGAGGAAAAAATGGAGGATCTCCTGGGGAAAAGCTATTCAGATACTGATCTTGATGACATCGATCCTGGAAACAATGCTAATCTTACTTCCATCACCACTATCGATCATACCGAAAATGTAAATGAGGATGGACAGCCTGTCGCTGGAGGAATCTATCATAGGATCTGGAATGTGGCTGATGATACCCCAATTCTTGGCACTAAAACAGTTGCTGTAATTGCCACATGGGACAATGATAGTCACAGAGTATCCTTATCGTGCATTAAGCCACAGTAATTATTGAGAGGAATCTAATGCGTAATAGTATTGTGAAAAACCAAAGTGAACAAGGAAGCATTACCGTAATTGCCCTTATGCTTTTGGTTGTGCTTACACTTTTAGGGATTACGATCAGCAGGACATCGACCATTGATATACAGATTGCCGGCAATGAAATCCCATTCAAACAAAATTTTTATGTGGCAGAGGGAGGGATACACCGGGAAGCAGCAGAGGTAGGACGGGGAAATTATCCGGTAATGAATATAAATAATCCTGGACAACTTGCCTATCAGACTGGTTCTCTATCTGGTCAGGCTACTGGTGATCCTCTTCCTGATCCTGCTCATCTGGTGAACTTAAAGGCATATGATTTTACATTAGATTATTTAGGTTTTTTTCTCCCCCCACAAGGCTATTCTGTTGTTCATTTTAGCCGGTATGATTATGACGTAGATTCTTTTGGTGATCCTGCGGGAAGCAAAATTCGTGTAGCTTCCAGATATTTTAAAATAGGACCAAAGGCTGAATAGAAATTATATAAACTTTTGGAGGAAACTCCCATGAAAGCAAAACAATTATGTAAATTCTTTTTGATACATACACTTTTATTTACAGTGTTACTCTTCTTTGGTGCTGGAAGTAGCAGTGCTGACGACACCGATGTCTACCAGGCATCGGTAAAAAACAATGCCATGCTGGTGATTGATGTATCTGGTTCCATGATTTGGCCAGTCTATGATCCCAATATAGATTATGCGGCATTCTTTGAGTGGGCTATAGGCGCTGGTTATGGCCAGGATGACCCATATTATCCTCTTACCGATTGGTTTGCAGATAAGGCTGCAGGAAGGCTGTGGGAAAAGGATAAGATATACCTGGTAAGCGCCTACACTGGCTATGCAGAGATTACCGGTGAGGACAGCGTGACCAAATATGCCGCCACCGGAGACCCAGTCTATACCGGTTCAGCCAGGAGACAGAGATGGGTCACAGGCGGAATCATAGATACCGGTTGGGAGGTTACCGATTGGGATAACCCCGAAGAGAACAATACTATAGAGACCGTTACGGTGAGCGATAAGGTCTATGTTGTGTATCCAACTGAGGCAAATCTTAATGTCATTAACAAAGTAGATACTGCAAGCTATGCCAATAGCGCTATTGCCGGTCAGCTCAAAAACCACCAGAATATCCTGCTCACCGATGAAAGGGCAGATCCCAGAACTGGGGTAGCAAAGGACTATGGTTTTCTTGGTTATTTACATGCACCGGGTATCTATTTTTCAGGGTTGTTCGAGACCCTTAATCCATCCTATACCCTTACAGATAACCCAAATAATGCAGTAGCTTATTCTGGTGATAAAAGAATCTACTCTTTTGTCACCGGCAATTACCTGAGTTTTATCAAGCTCATAGAAGACCTCGATGGAGACGGAAGTTGTGGAAATGAGGGGTGGCGGGATATCTGCTACCAGCCTGGTGCTCGCGTGTGGACCACCGTTGGCATAGGTACTATCAGAAATTCATCGTATTATAGCAGTTCTGACTACTCACGACCCAGGAATGAGAGCTGCGGCGTCATAGACCTTACCCAATATTCCGGGCGAAAGTATCTGAGGATATATTTCAGGAATCTTGATGTTGAAAACAGGACAGTAGGCAGTTGTGATTGCTCTGGCAGCACCAACTCTTATAACGATGGCGTCTATTTTGTTGACCAGGATGGCAATGTCATGCACCAGCTTACCTCATCAGTGGTTAATGAGACACCTGAGGGAAAGATCTATGGATGTGATCAAACGTATGTGTGGACCGGTGAATATGATGTAACAAATGTAACAAAGATTTATGTCAAATTCTATGTTGCCCCTAATGGTGCACATAACTGTGAAGGCTATGATAGAGGGTTTAAGATTACCAAAATCAAGTGGACCTCTCAGGAGTCAGCAGGTGCGCCTTCAGCAGCAGGGACATTTGCATGCTGCAATGGGGACGATGGTGTTGGTCAAAAGATAAGATCCCGCCTGGAGGTAGCCCAGGATGCCATGAAGATCGTGGTGGATGAGACCAGGGAAAAGATCAACTGGGGTCTGGTGAAATGGTCTGGTAGCGGGGGGATACACTTAGTGACAGATCTTGATGAAGGGGCAGATGCCGTTATAGCTGACATTGACACCCTGAGTGGCAGTGGTGGCACCCCTATGGGTGCGGCCATGCAGGATACCTATGACTGGATGTACGATTATCTTTCTACCCATACAGCCACATCCGAGTGCAGTGAAAACTACCAGGTTGTTTTGACCGACGGTTTCCCATCCGGAGATACGACATGGAACTTAATAAATAAAAACAGCAATCCTGACCCTGTGTTTTACAATAATGTTGATTATGTGGATGCTGATACCTGGACAGGTGATCCTATTCAGACAACAGCGGAAAACCACTCAGATGATGTTGCCAGGTGGATGGCCCGGGAGAAATGCGCCGAGAGCCAGGATACCGGAGGGACTAATCCCGATTATAATGTTGTAACGCATACTATCGGGTTTGGCCTGGAAAGCCCTCTCCTCAATGATACCGCCGAAGATGGCTGCGGTATAGGCATAACCGCCTATGATCAGACAGAGCTGGTAAATGCATTTTATAGCTTAGGCCTTGCCATGGTCACTTCAGTTTCCTTTACTGCGCCTGTTGTCTCAGTCGATGAGGCCAACAGAACCCAGAGCGGTGACAACCTTTACATGGCCTTCTTTAAGCCCAAAGACGGCCAACACTGGCAGGGAAATCTTAAAAAATATGGCCTGAGCTATGAAATACGGACTGATTGCGGCAGGGCCGAGCCTGAGTGGACTGTTGTTGATAAAAATGGCACTATTGCAGGTGATTGTGACGGTACATTTAAGTCCTCCTCTACCTCCTACTGGTCAAGCTCTACCGATGGCGGCGAGGTAAACAGCGGAGGGGTTGGAGGTAAGCTCAAAGAGGCTCTGGATGCCGTATCACTGGGTATTGGGCCCTACTATGACTTCAGAAAGATCTACACCTACAAAGGTGGATCCATGGTGAGATTTACACCCTCTAACATAGATGAAGATGATTTGGATGTTTCAGATGACGACGATGTATACCCGATCATTAACTATATTTATGGCTACACATATAATGCAGATGGAGACGGAGATCCTGTAGCCACACGCTCCTGGATTCTTGGAGATATTATCCATTCAGAGCCAAGAATTATCGATTATCTCAATCCTGACGGCTCACTCTTATACCGTTTCATTGCTGTTGCCTCTAATGACGGGATGCTCCATGTATTTACCGACTTTGAGTGCACCCTTTCCGCAGAGACATACCCTGCCGGAAGCGAAGTTTTTGCCTTTGTGCCCGAAGACCTTCTTCCACGGCTTAAGGAATTTGCAAGCACTGATCATGTTTACATGGTTGACGGTGCATGTAATTATTTCCGTGCCCAGACCAAAACCGGCGTTTACTATGACAAAACCCTGGTCTTTGGTGAAAGGCGTGGTGGGAGAAGTTACTGGGCCCTGGATGTGACAAACCCTGAACCGAGCTACTGGACAGTTAAATGGCATATTCAGGGAGGAACAGGAGACTTTACGGAGCTGGGCTATACATGGAACAAGCCATACTTTGCTAAAATACAGACCGCAGCTTCGACCTATAAGGATGTGGTCATTTTCGCCGGCGGCTATGACACACTCGAGGACGGATTCCCTGAAGAATTTGATGACGATGACCAAAACCCAAATGGAATCAGGGACACAGGTGAAACCTATGTTGAGACAGCACATATAGGAACGTATGACAAATACAATCCAGGTATAGATGGTATAGGACGAGGTATTTTTGTGGTAGATATTGCTGACGGAAGTGTTCTGTTCAGGGCGACCTACAGCGCCTCTGATGATACGTTAGGAATATACCAATCATACGCTAATATGACTTTCTGTTTCCCTGCTGACATGACTATAATTCCTCTTTCAGAGACTAACCTCACAATGTATGCTGCTGACGTCTATGGCCAAATATGGAAGATTACCTATGATTATTTTGCAGATCAACTCAGTTATACTGATTCTAATTCCGTTAAATGGCAGGTCAAGCCTGTCTTTCAATCAAACCCCGGCTCTGATCTGGCTACCGGTGACCCTGACATAGCAGGTGCCGCCTTAGACAGTTCTGACACCGGAAGAAAGACATTCTATTCTCCTGATGTATCTTATTTTGGAAACTGCTGGACAAGCAAGCCGGTGCTTTACTTTGGTACTGGTGACCGCGCACATCCACGATATGCAATGATTTCCAATCGTTTTTATACAGTGGCCGACCACAACACCCTGACTCATGAAACTGATCTCCTGAATCTTACCTGTGACGAACTTGATGAAAATGCAGATGCTGATGGTGATGGAGATGTAGATAGTGATGATACAACCAGAAAACAGGATTTGATCAGTAAGCTCAGTAATGAATCTGTAAGCAGGGGATTTTTTAGAGTCATGGATAAGCAGGGAGACTGCCCGCAGTGCTCCATAAGCCATGTGGGAGAAAAGATACTATCCCGACCCACACTCTTCTTTAAAAATGTCTATTTTACTGCCTATCAACCGGTATTCGACGACCCCTGTAATCCAAACGGAAATGCCTTTATCTACGCACTCGACTACTGCTGGGGCAAGTCTGTCTTTAATTACAGTGAAGAAAATGGAAATGAAAGAACCATAGAAGACACCTATCAGATCATTCAAAATAGCTCCATCCCTTCAGGTGTCAGGGTCATTACCAGGGGTGGTCACGCAGCAGGCCTTATAAGTGCTGGAGGAGCGGTGAGTGGAGTAGGTGAAGATCTAACAACAAACATCCCTGGACCTCCAGGTGGTGTATCTCAGATATTGTGGGAAACTGAGTAAAAGTAAACAATGTCAAGGTGAGGTTAATTATGAATAAAAGAATGAGAAGACTGATTTTATTAAGCCTTATCCTGGTCTCTATTTCCATAGTGATATCAACTGGTGTGCCTGCCCAGGCAAGGAGCGAAATAATAATGACCATTACTGGTGAAGTTACAAATATAAATGGAATGGTCATAACCCTGAATAAAACGAACATCCTTTATCCGGCAATTGAGATAGATGTTCCTGACTGGGCGATACAGGGTTCAAAGGTGAGCATGTCCTATTATACAAAGAACTATAAGAAATATTATTACGAGATAGTCAAACCAGGGGAAAAGTTTAAGGTTAAAGAAACGATTGAAAGAGAGAGTAAGGAATTAAAATAACATTAGCTCACGGAGTTGAACCATGAAAAAGAAATTCTTTAAACAATGGATAATGATAGCTATCATCGCATCCTTTACCTGCATATGGCCAAAGATTGGCGCTGGTCAAGATGCACAGACTTATTTTCAAAAAGGAACCGAACACCTCAGATTGGGTGAATTGGATGAGGCAATAGCTGCCTTAGAAGAAGCAACTAATCTAAAGTCTGATTATGCTGCAGCCTACAATAATAAAGGACTTGCTTACTATAAAAAATATGAAGAGACAAGTGATCCAGATGAAATGAACAAGGCGAAGAGTGCCTATGATACGGCTTATCAGCTTGACGAAAACAATGCAGAGGTAAATAACAATCTGGGGATTTATTACTTTAAGCAAGGGCCTAGTTATTATGTGCAGGCTGAATTTCATTATAAAAAGGTTCTCCCATCGAGTCAAGCACAAGAAAAGCCATATCATGCCGATGTTTACAACAACTTAGGTGTTATATACGCCAAAAAAGGCAATTATATAAATGCAGAGAATGCCTACACCAATGCTATACGCATAGCCGGAATTTCCTGGGATGATGTAGTAATAAAAGACTTAGAATACACAAAATATACAAGTGCCTCCTATAACAGGGGGAATCTTTTCTACAACCAGGGGAATGATCTAAAGTGGCAGGCTAAACAAAGTGAGGCAATAATTAAGTTTAATCAGGCCATATCCGATTATACAGTTACTATAAATTTTTACAAGAATGCGAAAGATTTGGAAGGCTTTCCTGATGCTTACCACAATGCCTATTACAATAGAGGACTTTGCAAGTACGATAAAGGCCAGTATAACGAGGCTATTCTCGATTATGAGGAGGCAATAAAACTAAACCCTGGTTTCATGTGGGCTTACTATGCCAAGGGGTATGCTCATTTTATGATGGATGAATATGACAAGGCCTTTCAAGAATTCGCAAAGGTCTTGAATTCAGAGCTTGACTCCTATGCTCGATACGGCATGGGAGTTGTTTTTGCCCAAAAAGGGCAAGACGATGAGGCCCTAATTTATTTGAATGAAAGTTGCGATTTAGGTAATACCTGGGCATGCGATGCCCTTAACGACAACTATGAGGATCTGGGGCAGCTTTAAGAGCCTTAGTCCTTCGATTCATAAGTTCGGTTACGAACTTATTTACTCAGGACTTAGTGCTGAGCGAGCAATTGCCCAAACTTAGCTAGTAAAATACGTCACTGTATTTGCGAGTCGAAGCACTTAGCTTATCTTACTACCTGGTTTACTTTCTTGGTCTGGAATTAAGAGATAGACCCCTTTTTCATCCTCTACAGCAAGAATCATTCCTCTGGATTCAACTTTCATGAGTGTGACAGGCACGAGATTGGCGATCACTATCACCTGTTTATTTATTAGTTCATTTGTCTGGTAGTAAGCAGCCATCCCGGCCACTATTGTCCTCCTTTCTCCAATGTCAACCACAAGCTTGAGTAATTTTTTAGATCCGGAAATGGTTTCTGCTTCCTTGATAGTGCCAACTCGTATGTCTAATCTTTGAAAGTCTTCAAGGCTTACCAGCCCTGGTTCTTCTCTCATCTTTTCCTCCATTTCAGGCTTTACCCTGTCGAAAATAGAGTCGCTCTTTTTGCTCCCTTTAAAGCCTTGCTCTGTAACTTTTTTAACATCTAAATGGGTACGCTTAGGTTCTTTCACAGGGTTTACCCTTGGAAAAAGGGGAGGAGCCTTTGATATAGGCCTGACCTTTTTTACTTTCCCCCATTTCTCTAAACTATTAAGAGGCAATTTCACCCCAACTATACCTAATCCCAATTGATGCTGTATTTTTTCGGCTGTGTGAGGCATAAACGGCCATAGCAGCACTGAGACTATTTTGATTACCTCAGTAATAGCATTGAGCACAGTATTCAATCTCTCTTGATCTTGTGTAGCCAGCGCCCAGGGTTTCATGGTATCGATATATTTATTTGTCTTGCCAATTAACACCCACACAACAATTAATGCCTTATGAAAGGTGAATTTTTTCATCATATCCTTATACTCTTCAATCACCTTATAAGAAGCATCTTGCAGGCTAATATCCTCTTCTTTGAATTGAGAAGATGGTTGGAGTTTTCCATCAAAATATTTGACTACCATGTTCATGGATCGAGAGACCAGATTCCCCAAATCATTTGCCAGATCTGCGTTAAACCGTTTCACAAGAGATTCCTCGGTGAAATCAGAATCAAGACCAAATACCATATCTCTGAGCAAGAAATACCTGAATGCATCCAGGCCATATTTAGTAGCTAAATCCATGGGCTTCACGATATTTCCAAGGCTTTTTGACATCTTTCCCATATTTACATTCCAGTAGCCATGGACATTAAGATGCTGATAAGGTTCAATACCGGCTGCCTTGAGCATACATGGCCAGAATATGCCATGGGGCTTTAGAATATCCTTTGCAATAATATGCTGAGCAACAGGCCAAAATTTCTTAAAAAGGTCTCCATCGGGGTAGCCAAGGGCTGATATATAGTTAATCAAGGCATCAAACCAGACATAGGTCACATAATTATCATCAAAGGGAAGTGGAATTCCCCAGGATAACCTCTTCTTTGGCCTTGATATACAGAGATCTTCCAGCGGTCCCCTCAAAAAGGCAATCACCTCGTTTCTATACCTCTCTGGCCTTATAAAGTCAGGATGTGTAGCAATATAATCTATAAGCCATTCTTGATAATTACTCATCCTGAAGAAATAGTTTTCCTCGCTAATAATCTTTGGTTCAGTCAAATGAATTGGGCATTTACCCTGGACCAATTCTGTATCTGTATAAAACCGCTCACACCCTATACAGTATTTCCCCTCATATTCACTAAAATATACATCCCCTTTTGCATACACTTTAGAGAGGATCTCACGGACCGTGTCTTGATGATTTTTGTCAGTAGTGCGCACAAAATAGTCGTTCTTAATATTAATTTTGGGCCAGGTTTCTTTAAAAATTTTGCTTATTCTATCCACATATGCCTTGACTGTTTCGCCTGATTTTTCTGCTGCCTCCACCACCTTGTTGCCATGCTCATCCGTGCCCGTTAAGAAAAATGTGTCAAAACCGCTAAGGCGATAAAATCTTGCAATTACATCGGCTACAATAGTGGTATACGCATGTCCTATATGTGGTTCTGCATTCACATAGTAAATAGGTGTAGTGATATAGAATAAATCCTGACTATTTTGGCCCATTATCTCCTCGTGAGTTTTTTTCCTTTCTGCATAGGTATCGTATTCATAGGCAAGACAACACATCAATCTCCCGCATATACCAGAGATTTTATCCGGATTAAGAGAAAGGTCTTGGTCTTTCGCCATCCTTATAGAAATAGGGTCGAAGTTTGACAGAAACAATGAACAGCATAATTGGCGACCACAATGGCCAATTCCGCCAAGCTTCCCTGCTAAATCTCTGGCGCCAATTTGTTTCATTTCCACATGAGTATTAAATTTTTGAACAAGCTCTTTTACCAATTCCCTGAAATCAACCCTCATGGTGGATATATAAAAAAAGGTAAGTCTTCTTATGTCAAAGGAAAGCTCCACGGCTATCAAATTCATGGGCATTTTTCTCTTCTCTATCTGCTCTTTACAAAACCGCATGGCCTCTGCTTCAATTCTTTCATTTTTCTTCTTTTTTTCAATATCTTCTGCTGTAGCCAGACGAAATACCTTTCTAATTGGCCTGTCCGGCATGGAGGCATCCCGAAGTCTCGGTTTACTGCATACGGTGCCCAGTTCAATGCCTTCTTTAGCTTCAACGATAACCTTATCCCCTTTATTGAGGACAAAATTACCAGTGTAAAACTCATGGATTCTTCCATCTTTCCTAAAGCTTATAACAACAATTTTTTTTGGACTCTCTTTAGACATACGAACCCTTTACAGCTCTTTTTAGCCCCAACAGAGATCTTTCAAGGAGAAAAAGAGGATTTCTATTCTCCATCAAATCATGTTCGGCTCTGGCAATAACTGCCAGCGACCTCATGAGTGCATCGACAGTATATAATGCAGATGCATTTTTAAGATGATTGCTGAGATCGGAATTTAAAGTATGACCTATTTTACCCTCTAATTTGAAAAGGAGAATGTCTCTGTACCAGCTTTTCCATATACCCAACATCAAGGCTATGGTATCATCCTTAACTTCTTTGTTGGTGGCTGAGCTTTTTCTAAAACCAGACAGCTCACGAGCCAGATCAATTAACATATCAGATGACTTGTTAATGACACTATTTAACATAGTTATCCAATGTACCCTATTAGTAAAAAGGTCATCCTTTGATAGTTTCTTTGCCCTACCAAGACTCCCCTCTGAAAGCTTTGCTACAATTTGTGCCTTTTCTTTATCCATACTTTCTTCTTTTATCAACCAATTTACAACAGCTTCGGTAGGCAGAGGTTTAAAAGGAACCTTTTGACATCGAGAAATAATAGTTGGAAGAAGTTCTCCAGGATCTCTCACATTCAAGATAAAAATGTTATAAGGAGGTGGCTCCTCAAGGGCCTTTAAAAATGCATTGGCTGCCTCATCAGTCATTTTTTCAGCTGGATCTACAATAATTATCCTGTACCGCTCAAGAGCCGGAGAGAAAGCAAGATGTCTGTTAATCTCCCTGATTTGGTTAATCCCGATTCCTTTTTTGTCCTTATCAGGCTCTATAATAATGAGATCAGGATGGTTTCCATCTATTATCTTTTTACAGGAACTGCATCTCTTACATCCATCCCCATCAACCGGATCCATACAATTGATTAATAAGGCAAAGGCCATAGCAGTGGTTGTTTTACCAATTCCCTGGATACCAGTGAATAGATACGCAGGGGCAATTGTATTGCCGGCTATAATCCTTTTTAAAAAAGTTATTGCCTTGTCTTGACCGATTATTTCCTTAAATAATTTAGGGCTCATGTTAATGTTTGTCGTGTTTGTTGAGTTTATAGGGTTTTAACATTCACCCTGTTAAATCCCCATAGGGAGCCCCTCAAGCGGGGCATTTAACAGGGCAGACAAACCCAAAAAACTCAACAAACTCAAATAGCTACTTTAGGCAGATAAGGAGAGATTATTTCCCTGATCTTTCTCGCTACGTGATCTTCATGTAATGTGGAATCTATAATCTTAAACCTATCTTTATGCTTGTGCGCTAAGGCAAGATATCCATATCGTATCTTCACATGGAAATCGAGTGATTTTCTTTCAAATCTATCTCTTTTTTTATTGGTTTTTTCCCTTTCTTCTGTTCTTTTCAAACCTACTTCTGCTGGGCAGTCCAATAAAAAGGTAATGTCGGGCTCACACCCTAAAGAAGCCTCATAGTTTAATTGTTCAATTAGTTTCTCATGCTGCCCCATGACAATCCCCTGATACACAGTAGTAGCATCATAATATCTATCACAGATAACCCACTTTCCAGCATCTAAGGCGGGTCTAATTATCTCCCTTACATGCTGGGCCCTGTCAGCTAGGTATAAAAAAAGCTCGGTTAAATACGCTATATCCGTATTATCCACATTTAGGAGTATCTTCCGTATAGCTTGACCTATTTTTGTCCCTCCAGGCTCACTGGTAATTACTAAAGGGATTCCTTGTTCTTTGAGTGTTGCTCCGAACTTAGAGATCTGTATAGACTTCCCGCACCCATCTATTCCTTCAAAGGTGATAAACAATTAGACCTCCTTTTTTAATACAGACCTAGTTAAAAATGGTTTTTATATGGTCTTCAAGCCCTTTATTCATAACGGATCGAATAAAAATTGGACATTTGGTCGGTCTGGGTTGAAAGGTTCACGGTTTCCCGATGAAATCGGGATTAATCGCTTCGCGAATTTTTCCGATGCTACTGATTTCACTGGGTAAGCATCATGAATCTGTCAACCTTTGAACCTTGAACCTCTGAACCTCTGAACCTCTGAACCGTAACTACTAAATGGAATCGGAATTTATTGTCCAATAAATCACCCCTTAATTAGCAAAGATTTACAAGGTCTGTAATAATATGCAGTATACATAATATCGATAAGGGAATCAAGGGAGATGCGTGAGTGTGTGAGTGGTTAATCAAGTGGTAAGCGTTCACCGTTGGCAGTCGTTCGACAGGCTCACGATCTTGAGCACTGCCGAAAGATTCGCCGTTCACCGATAAGCCAACAGTGGCAATGAGCCGCCTAAATAGACATATCCATTAACAGGCCAAACAATATGTTGCTCTATACGAATATTTCCCCTTTCGGACAACGGATAACGGTGAACAGTTACCTCAACAGATTGTACACTATATACACCTTTCATCTTGCATGTTTTTCAGATAAAATTTAATATTCAACGATGCGAATCAATCGTGATGAGTTGTCCATTGTATGGACTACGTATAAACAATAACGGACCACTCCTAATGTAATGTCATCAGGAAGGAAAAAAGCGCTTGAAATTTGATGAAATTGGAGAATTCGGTTTTATAGAATCCATTAAAAAAGAATGCACTGCGACTTTGAAAGATGTTATCAAGGGAATTGGTGATGACTGTGCTGTTTTTGGCCCTTCCTCTGGCCGGGTTTTGCTCTTTACTACAGATATGCTGGTTGAAGACATCCACTTTTTAAAGTCAAAAATGACCCCATATCAATTAGGCTGGAAATCAATAGCCGTAAATCTGAGCGACATTGCTGCTATGGGTGGAAGGCCACTTATTCTGCTTATCTCCATTGCCATTCCTGCTGAAATGAATGTTGAAATAATTCAAGATCTCTATAAAGGTATGAAAGATATATGTGAGCATTACAAGGTTAATATAGTGGGGGGTGATACGGTTGCCTCCCCAGACAAGTTGGTTATAAATGTTTCCCTGATTGGTGATGCAAAAGAAAATGAGGTTCTCTATAGATCTGGTGCAAAATCAGGAGATAGTATATATCTTACAGGAAATGTCGGGGATTCATTTGCCGGGCTTAAAATCTTAAAAAAGGAAATATCTTCTCCAAAATCTATTGCAAACCATTTTATCAAAATCCACAATGAACCAAAACCTTTGATTGAGACAGGAATGGCTATTGCGGCCTCAGGGCTTGCCAATGCTATGATCGATGTAAGTGATGGGCTTCTCTCAGATTTAGGGCATATCTGTAAGGAAAGTGGCGTCGGGGCAATGCTTTTTAGGAGCAAGGTTCCTCTCTCCTCCGAACTCAAACTCCTTGCCTCTCGTGAAAAATTTAATCCCCTTGAACTCGCCCTTTCAGGTGGAGAAGATTATCACTTGTTGATAACAGTTCCCAAAGTAAACATAAAGGATTTCGAAATGGTATGTAAAGATAAAGGATTATTACCTCTCTACCTGATAGGAAAAATAGTTGAGGGAAAAGGTATTAAAATGGTTAATGATGATGGCTCATTAGAGGAAATTAGTATGAGAGGTTTCAACCATTTTTCCCCTCATTATTAGAGTCAGATAATGTCAGTCGATCGTTGTCAGTTGTCCGTTGCTAAATTGGAAACGAGATATAAATAGGATACAATGGTATGGCTAAAACGGGCTTTGAAAATCTTCGTGTTTATCAATTAGCAGAGGAAATAGCAGATCTTGTATGGGAAGTAGTTTTTAAATGGGACCGTTTTCCTCAGGGTACAATTGGCAAACAACTGGTAAATTCAGCAGACAGTATAGGGGCAAATATCGCTGAAGGGACAGGACGTGGTAGCTTTGCCGACAATCGGAGATTTGCTAAAATTGCAAGGGGATCTCTTTTTGAAGTAAAGCACTGGCTTAGAAGGTCATATAAAAGAAAACTGTTATCTGAAACAGAGATAAATTCATTACAGAAATTGATTGAAGAACTAACTCCTAAATTAAGTGCTTATATCAAATCAATTGGTAATAAGCAAAAATCAGGTAAGTGAACCCACGGACAACTAACAACTATCAACGGACACTATATAGAATCCTAACACATAAGGAGTGCTGCCATGACAAGGCCGGATATAGACCCGAGTTTGCCTCTCATCCAGGATGCCGATCTTAGGGACAAGGTTGTGTTAGTTCGAGTGGACCACAACGTGGTCAAGAATGGCCAAATCCGTGACCCCTATCGCATTGATGCGACCCTGGGCACTCTGTATAACATTGTAGAACGAGGTGGCCGTATAATCCTCATGACTCATGTGGGACGGCCACGTGATAAAGAAACCGGCCGTATCAAGGTTGAAGATAACACTTCAGTCCAACCGGTCGTTGAGTACTTAGAGCGTAAACTGTATACAAACTTTGTGGTACCCAGATTTCCTGTTGATCCAGAATGGGGAATCAAAGAGATCGACACCTCCATCAACTTGCATATCAGGGACCTTCTCGCTCACAGGATTGGGGGTATCTATTTGCCCAATACTCGCTGGTTTCAGGGAGAAGAAGACACAGGAGAAAAAAGGAAACGCTTTGCCCTGCAACTGGCTGGCCTTGCCGATGTCTTTGTTAATGACGCTTTTGGCTCATGGCAGGCCCATGTGTCCACGTTTGACATCACCAAATATTTGCCAAGCTTTGCAGGTTTTCTTCTTCAAAGGGAGCTTATTAATCTCAAGCATGTCCTGGAACCCAAACGACCCTTTGTCGCTGTGGTGGCTGGAGCTAAATATGATACCAAAATAGGCCCGCTCAAACAGATCTACAAGAAGGTTGATCACCTGATATTGGGCGGAATTATTTACAACACCTTTTTGTGCGCCAAATACAATGTTCGGGTCCGCGGAGTAAGCGAGTCTGACATTAAGGCGGCCAAAGATCTGGTAAATCAGGACAATAAGGTAAATAAAGTTGTTGAGCTTCCTCTTGTGGTCGAATCAGACATAATTGACAGGCGAGTGGAAGGCAAGTATCGGACTATTAGCATCAAGGACTTCAAGAAGGGCAGCGAATATGGTTACTTCTTGGATGTGGCCCACGAATCGTTCGACACTTCTGGCGTAACAGAAGCCATCGGCTCTGCTAAAACAATATTTGTGAATGCAGTCATGGGCCGTACTCCTCACTTTTTTGAGGGTTCAGAGAAATTAGACCGGACTATTGACCAAAACCGTCATGCCCAAAAGTTCTACGGCGGTGGTGATACCCTCCAAGAGTTCAAGAACCTTAGCCCCGGCTTGTACCTGGCTGCTATGGATAGTGCCCAGTATTATTTCTTTACAGGGGGCGGGACTGTCCTTAAAGCCATCGAGGAGGGTACACCCTATGGTCTTGAGCCGGTAAAGGCCTTGATAAAAAATGCAGGGACAGATCCAAAATAACCAGACCTGCTTGTGAAGGATTCGATTTCATTTTTATTTGGTATTTAATGGGGCAGTTCAGCACTTATAGGAAATGTTGATGTCTCAATATATAAAATAATAAATAATGGATTGTATTGATGAATTTTGATATAATTGATAAAATTACCGAGATTGAAACGATTGCTAAAGGTTCAAAGATTTGGGAACTTAATCGTTTGAGAAAATTTTACGGTTTTGGGAACTGGAAGAAAATGAAAGGTATTGCTCATATCCGACTTTCATCTGGAAAGATCAAATTAGCCGAGCTCCATTGGTACGAGGCTCATGGTATTGGTAAAAAAGAAATAAAACGTAAAAGGTATTTAGAGTAAACTATGCAAGAATCAAAACAAAATTTGCCGGAATTTGTGGTTTGCATCAATAATTCAGATTATCCTGCATCGTTAGAGCTGCATAAAATTTATCGTGTACTTGTTGATAAAGATGCTACAGAGGAGGCTGACATCCGTATTATTGATGAGAGTGGAGAGGACTATTTATACCCTTCCTCCTATTTTGTACCTATCCAAGTTCCTCAAACAGTTGAAAAATCCTTACTTAGAGCATCCTAATTCAATTATCCGTACCGAACAACAGCTTGGATATGGATGCTCATTTTGCTGTGCTCTATTCACACTTCTCAAGCTATGCGATATCATCATATTTTTCAGAATTCGATTATTTTCCCCGCTCCACCATCAGTGTATTTCTCCGGATATAGAGACTTTATCTCTGCTTTATGCTGGGTGCAATGGGTTGGACAAATAAGTTGTAAGTCTTTAAATAAATCATATTCATTGAACCCATGTAAACCACCGATAATTGCATAGAGCTGGCCAAACTGCGAAGCTGCTTTAAGAATATGCGCCATCCTTGGGGATGCGAGCACCCTACAATTACAACTATCCCTTTGTCTATTTTGACCGCCATAGATTGTTCTATATGGTCAAGTTCTCCGGTAGAGAAAACATTCTCATGGATCTTTAAAGGTTCACTCACCGAAACTACCTCCTTTACACCACGAACCCCTCTGAGTGAAGGAGGAACATAAATGGTAACATCGCTGTTGATATTAAGAAAGGCTGAAAGGCCGCCTACATGGTCAAAATGGGCATGAGAAATAAAGACCTCATCAATAGAGGTTGGATCAATGTTAAGCTTTTCCATGTTGGAAAGCAGTATGGATCCGTTTGTTCCAGTATCAAAAAGGATTGTTGGGGTATTTTCCATTTCAACCAAACAGGAAAATCCCCAATCAGCCTGAAGGCCCTCTTTGTAAACATCATTGTCATAGATCAAGGTAATTTTCATCTTTTCCTCCTGTTTTATTAAGACTACCTTTGTTCTGCGCCTTGCTATAGTTTTGTAGTAAAGCCCTCTAAAAATGTGTATGCCATCATAGGTTTCATATACCCGAAATTTGTTTCACCTTCAAGCACATTAACCGGAAAATAGGCAACATCGTAGTGAAACATACTATTGATTCTTATAGCTTCTTGCCTGGACTTTGTGGATACCTTTGGTAGAAAGATGCTGTGTTGATTTTGGATTTCATGCATAATATATTTTTCAAAAGCAAAAATAGTAATGATTAAGTGCATAAAAATATGGCAATATATTTATGAATCGAGACACTCAGTTTGATTTTTTGTAAATGGCTTGTTATGGTTAAGTGTTTTCTAACAAATTAATATAATTTTTAGAAGACCTTTAAAAAGACCAAGGATAAACTCGAATTAAAGCTAAGTGCTTCGATTCGCAAATACTATAACGTATTCTAATGGTTATAATCTTTGCGATTGTCTTCGACCATGAGCTCGGGCCGAATGGAGTAAATAAATACGTCATCGAATTTATGAATCGAGGGACTAAGCTATACAGATAATAAGCAGGGTTAGGAGGAAAGCGTATGCACAGAGAAAGGATTAAGATTGACCTTCTGATTCATGACCTTAAAGTTCCCCTGGCAGTTGTCGAAACAGGGCTCACTTCGTTACTACAGAGACGAGAAAAATACGGGCTCCTTACTGAAAAGCAGGAAAAGGTCTTAGCGAGAGCACAGAGAAATACAAAGGTCATCCGATCCTTGGTAAATGATATCCTGGAATTGGGAAGATCCAGGGAAGGGATAGTTGGCTTAAAGAGTTTAAAATTTTCAGATCTAATAGAGCAGGCCTTGATAGAAATCTTTGATTTGGTTGACCGCAACACATCGGAAAGGATAAGAATCTGCACTGACCTACCTGAACTGAGGCAGACATTAGAAAAAAAAGGTCTCATACTCCTTATAGAAGAAGCTCTTTGGTGTCAGGAAGTTTATTTAGATGAAGCAAAGATAAGACAGATCCTCAGGAATCTCTTGAATAATGCCTTAAAATATAGAAAAAGCCGGGTGGAATTAGAGGTCAATAAAAAGGATGTTCATCTTGTTTTTTCTGTCAAGGATGATGGTGAGGGTATACCTTCAATCTACCATAAAAAGATTTTTGAGAGCTATTTTCAGATGGATGTCACAGATTCTTACACTGTCAGGGGTCATGGATTGGGATTGGCCGGCGTGATGATTCTGGTAGAGGATATGGGTGGCAAGTTATTTCTCGAAAGTGATGAGGGAAAAGGTGCAAAATTTTTAGTCAAGCTTCCTTTGACAAAAAACAACTACTCCGATCTCTTACGACGGAGTAGCTGATTTTAATATTTTATGAGGGAATCCCAAAACTCAGGGTCTTCATCTTTCCAGTTTGGACCGAACCTTCTATCACAAAACCCACTAAGCCTTTCGTACCACTTAGCCCATACATTTTTTTTCTTATCCCGGGCTTCGATAATATCAGCCAGGAATATATCTATTTTGCTAATCTCATCTTTAGGCACATAATATGAGGCGCCTTCCTTAAAGGATTTTTTCAGGTTATCCTTTGAAAGCGCATGGGCCGTGAGCATCAAGGCTGGAATATCTTTTTTATTGGCAATTTCTAAGAGTTCATACCCCCGAACTCCCATGATATCCAAAACAGCGATGTGGTAAAAATTGGTCTCAAGAAGCCCTTTCGCTTCTTCAAAAGTTGAAGCCTTATCGATTTTGCACATATCCAGAAGCTCGGTTAATAACTCAAGAATGTCCTCTTCGTCATCTACGATCAATATCCGTTTTCCTTTAAGAATTTTTTTCGAATCCATTTCCCTTCCTCCTTTAATTCACAATAATTGTAACACGCAGATTCTTTTAGTCAAGTTAATTAGGAGGCAGACCTACCTGCATCGCCTGAGCTCGCGACCCACCCGCCTCGCCTGAGCTCGCAATGGCGGGCAGGTATGTTCATCTTTTCTAACCCTGAACCTTGAACCACTGAACTTTGAACCTGAGTGGTAACACCAAAACAGCCTAAACCGTACATTACTGTGGCAATATTTTATCTTGACAATTTGCTCAACTGCAATCTAAGGTAATGAGTAACAAAAATCATTGAGAAAAGCAATTTACATATCTCTCTTAGGCCTGCTCATTTAAATAAATGGAAGGAGGTAAAACCTGTAATGACTTCCAATAGCCCCTTGAAAGATAAATTCATACTAGTAGTAGATGATGAACCTGATGTCCTCGAAACCGTGGAGGAAGAGCTCGATATGTGTATGATTCGCAAGGCAACAGATTATGAAACTGCCATGCAATACATTGCAGGTTTTACCTTTGATATTGTCATTCTCGATATCATGGGCGTAAACGGTTTTGAACTTTTAAAAGACGCAGTGTCAAGAGGATTTCCTACAGTTATGCTCACTGCTCACGCCCTTTCCCCGGAATCATTAAAAAAATCTATAAAGCTGGGTGCTGTTTCTTTCTTACCAAAGGAAAAGATTCCAGAACTCAGATCATTCCTTGAAGATGTGGTCATTGGTGGCGGCAAACCAGTTTGGCATAAGCTCTTTGATAAACTGGGCAGCTATTTTAAAAAGCGCTTTGGGCCTGATTGGCAAGAACAAGACAGATTTTTCAAAGAGTTCATAGAAGAGTTGAAGGAAAGCATCAAAGATCAATCCTAAATCTCGCCCTCACTCCCCCTAATTAAGGTTTGATTATTACCGATTCGATAACATTGGTGATAATGAGATACTGTGAGATCATCATAGAAAAAATAGAAAAGAACCATCATGCCCTACTACCACAACAAAGCATGAAAGGGTTTCTCGGCATTCATTACTCAATGAATAAGGGGGTAGAAGGCATTCATATCTAGTTTCAAGTTTCAACTTTCGAGTTTCTTTCATATAAAGTTACGTATGAATTTTAAGATACAGTGATGCGGGAGGATTTATCTATGCATTTTTTTAAAACCATTTTGTTTACCTTGCTACTTCTGGCCTCCTCGAGCCTTTGCATGGCTGAGAATCCATCGTCATATATCAAAATGGATGTCAAGGAGTTCCAGCTGGAAAACGGTATGATGTTTTTAATCGTCGAGCGACCTACAACACCTCAGGTTGCCTGCCGCGTGGCGATACGTGCCGGTTCCGCACTTGAAGATACCGGAAAGACCGGAATCGCCCATTTGCTTGAGCACATGATGTTTAAGGGCACCAAGAATTTTGGCACCCTTGATCAAAAAAGGGATATGGAGCTGCAGGACAAGATTGAAGCCGCATATCAGGTGGTGCTCTCAGAACAGGGAAAACGGAATCCAGACCAAGAATTAATTCGGAAAAAACTCACCGAGATGGATAGGCTTCGAGCCGAGGTGCAAAAAATCTACATCCCTCAGGCCTTCTCCTCTCAGTTGGGCAAAAACGGCGCTGTGGGCGTGAATGCCTTTACCACTAAAGACCAAACCCAGTATATAATGTCGGTGCCATCTGATATGCTCGAGCAGTGGTTCTCAATAGTGAGCGAACAGCTATTCGAACCTTCCTGGCGTGAGTTTTACGTTGAGAAGGAGGTCGTACAGCGGGAGTGGGCCTTCCGATATATTAACAGCCCAGGCGGCGCTGCCTGGCTCGATCTTAATGCAACTGCCTATACTGCACACCCATACCGAAATCCAACAATCGGCTGGAAATCAGATATGGAAAAATACAACACCAGCGATGCAATAGCCTTTCATAAGAAATACTATAACCCAACAAACGCCGTGTGTGTGCTCGTGGGGGACGTGAGAGTGGAAGAAGCAAGAAGGCTGGCAGAGATTTACTTCGAGCGGTATCCAAAGGGAAAACGGAGCCCTGAAATCGTAACGGCAGAACCCATGCAACACGGCCCACGCAAAAATATTCGGTTCTTGAAAGGCGCCCGCACACCATTGGTCAGAATTGGTTTCCATGGCGCTCGAATGAAAACCAAGGACTTCTATGCGCTCGATGTTATGACCATGGCCTTAAGTCTCGGCCGTAGCGCCCGCATAACCCAAAACATCATAAATAAGGGTCTCGCTGTCGAGGCCTGGGCATATAACCCCGATAACCGTTATGGCGGAATGATCATTTTAGGCGGCTCCCCTAATGAGCCTGATGAGGTGAAAAAGGGGAACCTTAATACAGATGAGAAACGTCAGGCTTACGTGAACGCCTGCCACACACTTGAAAATACACTCATTGCTGAAGCCGAAAAAATGAAACATGAATTAGTTTCTGAGCGCGAACTCAAAAGGATTAAGAAACTCAACCAACGCGAATTTCTGGATCGAATGCGAAATAATGAAGAGCTGGCCAGCACCCTGGCGACAATGGAAGTTCAAGCGGGCTGGCACTATCTTACCGATTATCTGAAACGAATCTCAGAGGTCACACTCCAGGATATCAGAAGGGCAGCAAGAAAATATATCCGAATCGAAAATCAGACGAGCGTTTACGTGATCCCCGGTGGAAAGCCTGATCAACCGGCACAGAGATACACTGAAGTCCGATCCATTGGAATTACCGGAGCAACAAAGATTGTTAAACCAGACACGTTTCATAACAACTCGACCTTTCACACGCCTGTGGACTGGAAACACCCGCTTTCTTTCGATCGGGTCCCGAAAAAAATCGTATACCCAAAGGCCCAGACCGCCAGGATCGGTAACACACCGATTTTCTATTTGGCTGATCGCGAACTGCCCCTGATCGATCTCACCATTCTCGTTAAGGCCGGTGATGTAGACATTGTTAATGAGAAAACCGGTTTGCCAGATATACTCAGCAATAGCATAATTCAAGGCGGCACCCAACGCTATTCTCCCTCCGAGCTTGCACAGGTGCTCGACGAAAACGCCATCCGTATATCAATATCCGTGGCTGAGGAGGTATCAACTATACACCTTTCGGTTATGAAAGAGGACTGGGAAAAAGGACTTGATCTGCTAAAAGAAATCCTTACCAGACCAGCCTTTGACCCTACAGTACTGAACGTGGTCAAAGAGAAGGAAATAGTTTCTCTTAGCAGGCAGGGTGAAAATGCGCATACCGTGGCAATGCGCGAGGGTATGATCTGGCATTTCAACGGACATCACTACGGCCGCGATCCACTGCTCGGTATCAAAACCATCCCGGATATTAATAGAGCCGACCTCACTGCCTTTATGAGGAACTATTTCGTCCCTTCCAACATAGTTGCCGCAGTGTCAGGCGATATAGCCTTTAAGGAGGCCACGGCAGGTCTGAAAAAGCTCCTCGAAGCGCTCCCTCAGGGCCGGTCCCCTGAACGCAATCTCAATGACCCAAAGGAAACTCCACCTGTTATGGCGCTTATTTCCAAGCCCGGGCAGGTGCAATCCCAAATAGCGTTGCTCTTGCCCAGCGTCAAGCGCACGCACCCCGACTTCTGGAAAATACATCTTTTAACGGATATCTTCGGCGGCAGCGATTCCCTCATGTATACTCGCCTGCGGGATGACTTGGGCCTCGTGTATTCAGCCGGTTTCTTCCAGACCTATAAATGGAAAGCGGGAGCACTTATTGGATACATTGGCTGTAAGGGAGATAAAACGAGCACAGCGATTATGGAGACATTGAAGATCATGGACTCCCTTCGGAAAAATGTTCCCGAAAAAGACCTGGAACTCAAGCGACTTGATGCCTTAAATAGCTTTGTATTTAACGTAGACACCCCAGCCCAACTGGTTGAGGTATACAGCCACTATTATATGAGGGGTGAACCCCTCAACACACTTGAGAAAATTCAGGATGCCTATCGACATGCAACCAGGGAAGAGCTTCGCGAACTCGCCGTGCAATTGTTCGACCCGAGCAAGATACAGATTTTTATCGTTGCGGATAAGATGACCCGGGTGAAAACAAAAGACGGAACAGAGCATACAGTGCAGGAAAATCTTAAATCGCTCGCAAAACGAATTGGTCTTCCCTATCGTGAAATAGCGTTGCGATGAAAAAATCTCGTTGAGTGACCAATTGAGGAAATATTCAGAAGCAAAATTACCAATTCTGGTAGTAAATCGATGATTAAAATGTTCAACTTAAAAAAAGGTATGCCATGGAAATCCATCATAAGAACAAAATTATCATAGATTTGGAAAAGCTCAACACTCTGAATCCAGATGGCTGTCCTGCCTGCGGAAAAAATTTTGAGCTGGGAGAGCCGGTGGTTTTAGCCTGCGGCAAATGGGAAGGCGAACGGTATATCCATGAAGATGAAGCAATCCTTGACAGAAAGGCAAACGCATACTACGAGCGAATGTATTATAAGGCTATGAAAGACAAGCTTAACTGATTTATCAGATTTATATGGAAAGGGCTTTCAAGAGAAAAGATTGGTAAAGTTCTTTACTGCCTCCATGTATTCTTTCATGCCCCTCAAAAAGATATCATTGTGATTGGCTCCAGGAATCTTAAGGAGCCTTTTATCCGTCGCAGGACATGCATCATAGAGGGCCTGGCCCTCATTAAAGGAAATAATATGATCATTCTCCGCGTGGATGATCAATGTTGGCTTGTTAAATGTCGTTATTTTTTCTATGTTACGAAATCCATCTTCCTCTCTTATCCCCAATGCTTCCATCTCAATGCCTAATAGCCTCAGAAGGGGCCCGGCATAGGCAAAACCACTTTCAATAATGAGGCCATCTATGTGATCCATATAATGTACTGAAAGCTCGAGAGCGGAGGCGCTACCCAGGGACCTGCTCATTACAATAAAGGGGCCTGTAAAACCTCTATCTTTAAGCCAGTTTTGCACATAGTCAAATATTATATGAGAATCTTTCATCATGGAAGTAATCGTTGGTGTGCCAGTAGAGCGTCCATAGCCTCGATAATCAACCGGAAAAAAATTGATTCCCATCCTCGTATACAATGGCGCTATGTCATCATAATCAGCCACAATCTCACCATTTCCGTGGAAGAAAAGTATGGTAGGATCGTCTTTTCCTACCAGATGAAACCGTGCACCAACTACCACATCCTTGTCTACCTTTATAAGTATATCCTCAGCAGAGGAAGTGGTCCCGGGAGAGCCCCACTCTGGTCTGGGATGAAAAAGAAACATCAGAATCTCTGGCCTATCCAATAAAGAATAATCGATCTTTGAAATATCTATCATTTGAAATGTTTCCTGTTTGCTGGTATAGAATAAAATAGCAATGGTATACTCGTCAATACTAAAAATGGGCTAAAACCTTACTATTAACTAAGAATTTGAGGCCTAAGAGAGATTAAGACCTAAAGGAGAAAAGCGATTATGAAAAAGTTATTATTATCAGGAGCCTACTCCCCTATTCCAACCCCCTTTAACGCCAATGGAGTGGTAGCATATGATAAGCTGGCTGAAAATATCGCCAAGTGGAGCAACACGTCTCTGGCTGGTTTGCTTGTCCTCGGCTCCAACGGGGAATTCACGTACCTAAGCGATGAAGAGAAACTCGAGGTGCTAAAAACTGCCCGTCAGACCATCCCTAAGGATAAGCTATTCATTGCCGGCACCGGCTGTGATTCAACAAGGGCCACATTAGAGCTAACAGAGCAGGCAGCTGCTATTGGAGCAGACGTGGCCATAGTTATCACTCCCAGCTATTACCCATCCAAAATGGACGGCCACGCAATGCGGAGACACTACCTGGAACTGGCAGATCGCTCATCCTTGCCCATACTCCTTTACAACATGCCCGCTAACACAGGCGTCGACCTTTCTGCAGAAACGGTGGTGGAGTTGTCACAGCACCCGAATATTGCTGGCATCAAGGATAGCTCAGGGAACGTAGTCAAGTTAGGAGAAATCATCAGGGCTGCGTCTCCTGGTTTCAATGTCCTGGCTGGCTCAGCAGGCTTTCTCTACCCAGCCCTGATTCTGGGTGCAGTGGGTGGAATTATGGCACTGGCCAATATCGCCCCGGAGCAATGCTATCACATCTATCAATATACTCAAAATGAGCGGCATAAAGAGGCTCGACAGTTGCAGTTAAAAATGATACCCGTTAACATATCAGTGACAGCACAGTTTGGTGTTCCTGGTCTAAAGCTGGCGCTGGATTGGCTTGGATACTACGGTGGGCCGCCGCGTTCGCCCTTAGGCCCTCTGGATAAAGCTCAGCAAGCGGCATTACGCGCAACACTGATTGAGGGAGGGATACTGCACACCTAAGCCAGGTAAAAGCAGGGCCAAGCTTGATGTTCTCCTAAAAAGTCCTTTTACCCCGACCGGAGAAAGCCACAGCTTTAGCAGTGGATGAATGCGCTGGCGGTCGGGATGTCGTGCCACTAAGTCCCGCCGAAGCGAATCGGCGAAACTAAGTGGTGCCACGGGCTTGCCCGTAGGGCTCCACTCGCTCATGATGCCCATTTTGGGATTCGGAAAGGCATTATATCCTATTCCGATAAAAATGCCACCCAAAAGATATGGGAGGTTCAGGTCATACTATACTTACATAAATTCATTCATTATCAGACAGCCAGAAGTCCAAAAACCCCAGAAACCTTACCTTGAAAAAAGAAAAAGGCAGTTAAAAGAAAAATCTCAACCGCCTTTATTAGTTCAAGCAAGTATAATGAGAATGTCAATATTTCAGGGACGTCCCATCCATTAGATGTTAAGCAATTTCTGCACGAAGTCCCCCTTTATCACTTCTTTCTTCCTATAATCAGGGAACGTCGAACGATCCCCAGGGTTCGGTTTTTTTGCATCTGGGCTACGATGTTTGCCTGAAACCGTTGCGTGGACATGGGACAATCAATTATATGGGTGATTTCCCACCCCGAACGATTCAGGATGTTCATGTAGTCCCAGAGAAGAATGCTCCGCCCAGGGTCTTCATTTAGAGCGGATACCCCCTGAAAGTCCCTCCAGTCAGCGTTGAGGAAGCCAATACGTGCCCTGGTTTTGGAGTTCTCTTTCGCTAAAGGGAAAAACTCTCGGAAGAATCCCAAATATTCTTTGCGGGAAAGAGATGAGATACTATCCTTTGTGTATTGGTTTTCCTGTTTTTTGAAATAAGGAGGATCAAAGAAGATCAGGTCGGGCTTCTCTTTTCTCCTGACAGGCCACAGCAGGCCTTCCGGGTTCCACTGGTGAGGCTCGATCTCCGGTCGTGTTTCATGGCAATCAACTAAATCAAAAGACCAGCATTTTCTGTTGAATGCAAGGCATGTGTCAGCAACAACGCCACCACCGGCCATTGGATCGAAAACAAGATCTCCCTGCTGTGTAAAGTAAAAGAGGGTATGGGCTACCAATTGCGCCGGGATCTGTCCGGGCCAGCTGTCTCCAAAACGTTGATCAAGGTCATTGAAATACCAATGATCCCAGGTTCGCAAGCCCCAGTTCAAAGATTCAAACCGGTCCTGATCGCTTTTTCCCTCCAGGGCAATGGACCAGACCAGAGGCTCAGGACAGCCGTTGTGTTCCGATACTTCAGGGACAGAAACCCCCTTCTCTAAGAGCTCCCTGATGGATTTAAAAAGACGTGGGTTGTGGGCATAGTTGAGAACCGTCTTTCGGTTGACCTTCAATCGTGTGGCAATCCTGTCAACAGGAATACCCAATCGATTCATCAAGACAATTTTTGCCTCAAGGCTAAGGGATGGCCTTACACGAGCCCGGCTGAGCTCTATCTGCCTTTCCCTTTTAGCTGCTTTATCTGCAATATCTTCAATCTCTCTGGCACTCAGATCCCGGATGTTTATTTGACTGGAATCGCTGATAACATACCCCATTTCCGAATCGGGAGGCCGTTGAGGATGAGCTGTAACCCTTTGAAATTCCCCATCAGAAGCTTCCTTGAGTTTTGCCAATGCTCTGGTCTGGGATTTGTTTAGATTATGTCTAATAGAGATATCCTGAATGTCTTTGCAAAAGTCCATTAGCAAAGGAAGGTCATTTAAGTAAAAAGATAGCCATTTCACAGGCTTAGGTAGGTTTTTAAAGATTTCCTGTACACTTCCAATAAATTTATTGGAAGTCAACTTTGCTTCACTTGCTACTTCATAGCCGAGTCCCTCACTCCTCCTTACAGAATCAAGTTTGCCTAATAATGTTTTCACCCGGTCTGCTGGTTTCTTACCCATTGAGGCATATTGTGTATCTTCGATCAGTTCTGCATCCACGATTTCCACAATGGCTTCGATCGTCTCAATCGCGGAGAGGTCTTCACGCTGAATGTTTTCGGCAGCGGATATACGCCGGGTTTGAAGGTTACTTGCAATAACGATTTGAGCCTGGATGGTTTTCATCTCAGTAAAGTCCCGGACGGCTCTAAATCGGCGTTCTCCGGCAATAAGTTCGTAGCGTTTGTCAATAGGACGGACGATAATCGGCTCAATTAGCCCCTCTCGTTGAATGCTCGCCGCAAGTTCTCTCAGTTTATCCTCATCAAAGTGTCTGCGATGTTGATAAGGAGAGGGATCGATCTTTCGGACGTCAATGAACCCTTGTATATAATCCAGCTCGCTATGTAGTGTTTTTGACATGGCATGAAGAGAGAGAAAAGGGCTTGTAATTTCGGAATTTTCTTGCCAAACTAATCAGAAATTATCAGATAGTCAAATCTTTATTTAAGGAGGTAATTATTATGCGCTTAATCGAATGGGAAGTGGCTGAAGATGGGTACGAAGAGCAGATCATTATCCCGAAAGAGCAAAGGGATCTTGCTGCCGAAGAGGGAATTGGCACGGAAAATAAGCAAAAACTAGCCGTGCGAATACTTAATCTAAACACAGGTGAATCCTACACTGGTCGCCTGGCCATTACCGGAAATCACCAGATCTACCTGCCCACAGAAATACAACAGATGCTAAAGGAGTCAGGGAAGGTCCGAATCCAGATCTTGGGCGGGTGAAAAAACACCTGTGGAGTCAGGGCAAATCACTCGGAATGAGAGTAGATATTCATTGAGGTAATCAAAATAAGAATTGGTCTAATTTACCCAAGATGCCAAGCCGTCTGAAAAGGGTATAAGGTTTTGGCAAGTATTATTCAATTGTACCTATTGCCAAATAATGAACAATAGCTTTAGTATACTGCAGCTCATGGAAAGTTCAATTTATGCAAAAATATTGAAAAATTTCTTTAATAGCAGTTTTCAAAGGTAACGTACTCTTCAGCCGTAGCGTTTAGCTGTCGGCTGCAAGAGCAAGGTTAGGCATCCTTTGCTGAGTATTTCCAAGGATTTTCAGTCCTATCGCGTTGGATATATTCCTTATAATCGGAATACATTTTCTTGATGAGTTCTGAAAGGGTCGGTGTGCCAATGAAGGCCTCATTATGAATCCTCTCCTTTTCCAACCTTTCTTCGTCTACCTGTTTTCTATATTCTTCTTCGTCAAACGGACCCCACTTCTTTTCCAATTCCCTTTTTACGTGCTCCCAGGAAATTCCCTTCTTGTTACCGGCCTCGATCTCCTTCAGCCTTTCATCAACCGCAGATCCTATGGGATCCTTTTTTCTGTCGTATCCCGGTTCAGGAATGTTGCCATAGTCAAGGACAGGCTGACCGAATGCCTCTGCCATCATCACCCATGAATGCCTTAGCTCTTCTACATTCTCTCCAAAAGGCTCTACCGGCTCTTGGGTGATGGCCCCAACATGTCCGTTCTCATCGTAGTATGCCTCATGTATGGCATAGGTGTAATCTACTCTTTCTTTCTTGTTTGCAGGATCAATGTATGTATTCTTTTTCCGTACAACTCTATAGTTCCACATGCTTCACCTTGTCCGGCAGATCCCTTTATCAACGAGGGACTGATGTATTTATGCGATGCCGTTAAAATCAGCGGGCGCTATAGCGCATCCGCTGGATTTGGCTGTTAGATGATAGATAAATATCATTGAAACTCGTCCTCAAAAATAAAGGAATTCAAAATTCCTTGAAATGTCTTGTCATATTTCGTGAATTGATCTTCCGCAGCAGAAAGGTTTATTGAATATTGATACCCATTATTTACAACGTTTACGGAATAACCTTTTAAGATGAACGAGGTCTCTGGATATCGATGTATTTCAGAATGGATAAATATGATTGCTTTTCTGTTATTCAAGTAAGTAAATGATAGTTTTTCCACTTTAACATCATTGTAAACGCTTTTTAATTCCCAAATTAATGCATCTGCAAGCTTTTTAATTTCTTCTTTGCTCAAGTCATCATACGTATGCGTTTTTGGAATTCCTGGGAATGGCCGAACAACAATAGTCACCGAACTACCATTTTTATCCGCGGCAAGACAATCAACGTGTTTACCTCGTGGTCTTCTAGCCTCCCATCCTTTCGGAACATCTAACCGATATTTAAATCCCAAGCTACGAACCATATTCCTGCCATTAGTTAATTTAGAGATTTCAATTTGTTGATAAGCTTCGCCATTCGGAGTTCGATAAGAAGTGCCAATTAATGAAACGATGCCTAAAAAAAATGACAATTATCAAAACTGACCAAGAAAACCTCATCCCAGAGAATGAGATCTTAAACATTTTTAAAAAGAGTTTTACTACGCCTGAGACGAGGAAACCAAAGAACATAAGAGTTGCAGCACTTCCAATTAGGTAGCCTATTGAAACACCTTTTTGAGTGATAATTTGTTGTGCTATTCCAAAGGTGGTAGCTATTGCTCCTGAAAGAATGAGTATCTTTAGTTTTCTATTCATATTATCCTTTCGCAAGTATAAGCTGTTGAAGGATTTACGAGCACTTAATTTTCAATTGCGCACAGATTTTCTGCGAAAATTCAAAATTTCCAATAAACCAATGCGCCCTTCAGTCAGCTTAAGACTATTGTCGGGGTTTCACCTGTCCGGATAAATGAAATTATTCGTAATATTTTTATCGAATAGCCATTTAGCACACTGCTTATTAGTATTTTTAGGGAGATTTAATTTTATAAATATTTTTTCGTCATTGTTTAATTCCATCTCCTTCTTTCTCCATATTTCAGCTAAATCACTTCTGAGATCCATCTGGGCAATGTATACAGCGTTCTGATTATTAGCCTGTTCGCATTTAATTTGCTTTCTTGGATAGAAAATGAGGGGTAATCCTGGCGGAATGTCACTATGAATTGCATTTTGAAATTTTGCTAAAATTTCTTCTACTGTTATGTCCTGATGCAAGACTTTGCCCATTGCCGTGATATCAGCAAACCAAACAGAACCTTCTTTTTCGGTATGTCGTGATTCATTTGCGAAAAAAACGGCTACTTCTTCACTTTGTGTCCAATCAATTAGAAAAGACCCTTGCAGAGTCCCTAAATCTTCATTGGGATGCTGCTGGATTCGTTTCATCCACTCAAACCAAGGATCGATCTCATTCTTTTCTGCAAGTTCAAAAAGGACTTTATGCGGAACGGTTCGAGTTCCAAACTTATAGAGAAATAGGCCCCCTATAAGCCTCTGAAATTGAACAGAAAATCTGTAGTCTTTTTTGATCCTCTCGACTGGATTAACACCCAAGACTTTTTCTTTAACGTATCGAACGAATGTAGAGTCCAAAAGCCAATTATTTTCGCGGTGTCCCCTGAATAAAGCTAAATGATCTATATTTCGACAATGTGTTTTTATGTTCGTAAGTTCAGAAATAAAAGATTCAAAGGAAGATGGTATCCATTCGTGATTATCATCGGTAACCTTCGTACTTTGATCTAAAGGAAAAATTTTCATAATTAGTATTTACCCCAACGCCCCGATAACCAGACGGGCGTTTTATAGCCCGGTCTGGTTAATTGGGTTGTTGGACGAAGCCGCTACGCGGCAGAAAAGAAATCCAAAATAGTGTATAACTCCTTTATCTGTCCAATTCCGGGCATTTATAAAAAAGGAGTATACATTATGAAACCTACAGAAGCAAATCGATTTAAGAAACTCTATCAACGTCACCTGAGATTGCTCAAACTGCAAGGAAAAAGTCAGAAAACCATTGAGGCCTACTCTCGGGCTGTACGTCGCGTCCGTGAATATTTTGACTGCTGCCCTGATCAATCGACCCCGGAACAATTAGAAATCTATTTTGCAGAGCTGGTTGACAGTCACTCATGGAGCACCGTTAAAATAGATCGAAATGGCCTGCAATTCTTTTGGCGATATGTACTCAAACTTGATTGGCAATGGGTCAATATTATAAAGCCTCCCAAGATCCATACAATACCTGATATTCTTACCCTTATTGAAATAGAGCAACTCATTGGGGCAACACGAAAATTACGCTATCGTGTTTTTTTATTAACCACCTACTCAATGGGGCTTCGTTTAGAAGAAGCCTTATCGCTTCAAGTCGGTGATATTGATGCCGGGCGCCAACGGGTTCATGTCCGCCGTGGAAAAGGTCATAAAGATCGCTTAATACCGTTACCGGATCTCACTTTACAGGGATTACGCGCACTCTGGCGTAAGCATCGCCATCCTAAGTTGATTTTCCCTAATGCCATCGGCTCTCTTAAAACAATTCAACAGGCAACCACACATATGGACAGAGGTGGTGTACAGAAAGCCATGAAAACAGTGGTTGCCGAATGTGGAATTAAAAAAAAGTCTCTATTCACTCCCTTCGTCATAGCTTCGCCACACATCTCCTTGAACGCGGCTTAAGCCTTCGTCATATCCAGGCTCTCCTCGGCCATGCCAGCCCTGCAACAACCGCACGTTATTCACATCTTACTGATGTCACGGAAAAAGACAGTCTGATCGCCATTAATGAGCTGATTAACAGCCTTCATGTCGACTTAAGGAAGGTGTAATCATGGATTTAGCCTCTATTATTAATCAATATTACGATGCATTTATGATCAAGTATGGTGATACTGCATTGCCTGGTCACCTGAAGGCGCTTAATGCCATTCGCAGTTGCCGCACACCTGATTCCGGTGAACTTTATGTTCAGTGTCCTAATTGTAATCACGCGGAATGGAGACCTATGTCCTGTGGACACCGTAGTTGCCCAAAGTGCCAGAACCATGAAGCCAGCCAATGGATTGACCGACAACAGGGCAAGTTATTACCGGTTCCCTATTTTATGGCTACTTTTACATTGTCTTATGAACTAAGGTCATTGGCCTGGCGCCATCAGAAAATTGTGTTTTCTATCTTATTCATGTGCGTTTCCAGCACCCTGAGGGATTTCGGTTTAAATCCAAAAAATCTAGGAGCAGAAATAGGTATGATTATGGTATTACACACGCATAACAGGAGACTGGATTTTCATCCTCATATACATGCAATAGTACCAGGCGGCGCTGTTGATAAACGAAGACGCCAGTGGAAAAAGAAAAAGGGAAAATATCTATTTAATGAATTTGCCATGGCAAAAGTCTTCCGCGCACGTTTTCTAACAGCTTTAAAAGACGCCGGGCTTTCCATCCCCGAAAACGTTCCCCCCAAATGGGTTGTTGATTGCAAGCATGTGGGAAAAGGAATAACCGCCCTGAAATACTTATCCAAATATTTATACCGTGGTGTTATTAGTGAAAAAAATATTATTTCCAATCAAGATGGCGAGGTAACCTTTAAGTATATTGTAAGTAAAACCGGCAATACACAATATCGCACCCTCAAAGGAGAGGATTTTTTGCGCCTGATTATGCAACATGTCCTGCCCAAAGGGTTTCGGAGGGTCAGAGACTATGGGTTTCTTCATAGTAATGCAAAGAAATTGCTGTCTCTGGTGCAATTGATTTTGCATGTTGTTATTCAAGGGATTAAACAGCGTCCAAGGCCTGTTTTTAAATGTCCCTGCTGTAAGTCACCCATGGTTATTCTGGGGTTTCGTCGACCTGCATGGGAATCAGGCTAACTCTTTTTAATGGCTAAGGCTTGCAGTTCATTCAAATAGGAGGGAAAGACTTTTATGAAATAGTTATTTTTTTAAGCCTATTACAGGTTAAGGCATTCCCTCGCCTTTAAAAAAGTGCGCTTCTTGAAGACGCACTTCCTGCCCCTTGTTCAAAAAAAGATATTTTCTTATATATAGAATAAGCAGACACCGACCGGGCTTGTCCAACAACCGGATAAGATTGTGGTTCGCTTCGCTCTCACGATCTATCCTTATTCGTTGGGCAGGTTACAAATCAATGCTCAAGATCAATTGGTCTTCCTTCTTGCCATAATAGCCTTTAATGATAGCTTCCAATTTGAAGCCAAATTTTATGTAAGAAAGTAATGCCGTTTTGTATAATTCATCTGAGCTTGTATCGACAAAAAGTTTTTTCACATTCATGTTCTTTAATTTTTCTTTAATAAAATGGAATAACTCCTTTCCGTGACCCTTCTTACAATATTCACTGTGAATGTAGAACCAGCCTAACCAATAATTTTTTGTTTCATATTTATCTATACTATAGCCTATCACGCCAATGATTGCGCCATCCTTTTCGATTACATAAACTTTATCCTTTTTAAATAATTCAGGGTATTTGAAAAAATCATCGAAATACTTTTTGGCAATTGGTTTATCCCATTTTGCCTCTTTGTGGCTTCCAATTACATTCAAAATATCAACTTTATCGTTATAGGTGGCTTTTCTAATAGGCTGATTATATCGTTTTGGCTTCATTTTAAACTTTCCAGTATCTATGTGCCCAACGCTGGCCATCAGCCGACCGAAGAACGCGCAGCGTTTTTTGGGTCGGCTGATGGCCTTGTTGTGCGTTACTTTTGCCCTGTTCTCATGTAACGCTTTAAGCGAGCAATCGCCTCATATTGATTTGGTTGGCAACCGAATATGTTTGCACACCACGCTTTAGTCCAAATTTGGTATCTGCCGTCACCTAATGGTTCTTTTGAAATGCTGAATGCCAGTCGTGGCGAGTATTGGGATGGGTTGTACGTTTCAATTATGGTGTCGTTGAGTACCTGAAGCTTGAAACCAGCATTGGCGTTCACAAAATATGTGGCCCGCTCCCACATGGTCTTGCACTCCTGTTCATTTTCACAATACAGAGGAGCATCCAGTTCGCTCTGCAGTTCAGAGGAGAGCTTTGGCTTCACGCCGGCACAACCACTAATAGAGATTGCAATGACGGTACCAACCAATAGTCCCACGTAAGTCTTCGTTCTCATGGTTTTACCCCTCTTGTTTTAATTCTTGCCTTTGAGGCCGCGCCGATTCAATGCGCTATGACGCACAACGCCGCTCTTCAGTGGGCGCGGTTTTTTGCGATCCACTGAAAGAGCATGTTATACCGATAAGCACACCTTAACTTCATATAAGTCATGGACTGCTTTCAGGGTTATTCGTATTATTTCCTCATTAATATCGCCACGGACATCTAAATCTCCATGGACTATCGGGTTTGTCTTTTCTCTTATATCATCAAGTGTATCTGCCATGTGTTCATAAGAGTCAAGAGAGGTCAACATCTTGGTCATTTGATAGAGGGTTGGATCATGTTTTGGAAATCTGAAATTCGGATCGATTTTCGAAATCAACTTTTTAACACGAATATAATTCTCAGACTTTACATCATTCAATTTGTTCTTCTCGTAAAGATCTGAAATGGTTATTTCTATCACAGCCCTGCAGAGTGTGTAAACCGCGAGATATCTTTGAAATACATAGCAAAGGCGCAACTCATCAACAAACGGAGAGAGGCTCGTTGGGAGATCCCCCACGCCTACAATGAGTCCTCCCACGCTATACAAGTCTTTTACGAAATCATAACCGCTAAACCATGAGTAGAACATGCCAGATTCTAAACTAGTTATTTCATCCTCGTTCAATTCTGAATCAAATAGGTCTTCAAATGCCGTTCCACTGAATATTTTTTCAAAAGGTAATTTCTCGCCAAGGTTTATTGTTTGAATCATCGTTCTGACTTCGATATTCTCAGAGCCAGGCATAGATAAGATTGAGCTGTTAAGAGTGGCAGATCTAATTTGCTTCTTAACCTTGGCCCATTCAGCGAGACATTCTATGGCTTCTTTAAATGCAGAATCTTCCTCTTTTCCTTCACGTATAGAATGTCTAAAGGACTGTTCTAATTCCTTCAATCTATTAACTTTAGATATTAATTTCTTCATCCTTCACCACTAGATATCAAAGGTATAACGCGAAACTCACCGGCCCGAGACGGCGTAGCCGTTGAGGGTCAGGTGCAGTGACAGGTTAAAAGTTTAATATTCAATAGGTGATATCTGTATAGATATTTTTGGCTATTATGAATGATATGTTAACGTCTTGATAAATCGCTATTTAGCGGATTTGCCAATGTTGGCATTTCCGCCAAATACCTATGACCTTAAGCACTTGGTATCGATAATGCTTCTCAATAAATTGCCATTTAGCAAATTTGGCAGCACTGCCATTTTTGCTAAATGCTTATAGTTGAAAAATCTAATGCCTTTACAAATCAGTATTTGGGGATTTTGCTAATACTGGCATTTACTCCAAATAGTATAGAGGTATTGTCTTTATCTATCTTTACTTTTAACGCTCGCCATCACCAGCCGCAAACCGCTGTCAGTCAATGCCCTGGAGCGATTAACTGACGGAAACTATTAATTGCATAGGGCCAAGCGGTTTGCGGTCTGAGTGAATGGCGTTGTTATAAGCTCTTCAATTGGACTGTAAAAAAACGAAAACCCTTGACTTTCATTCCGTTAAAGTCAGCTTCTTCAACCGGCAATCCTTCTTTCCGTGCAAGCGGATAAAACTTCTTATACGACGCCTCGTCAAACCCATAGGCCGCACCAAGTTTTAGGCCTCTCAATATTTCCCCGAATCTCGTCTTTTTAACAGTATGTCGTTTTTGCCCATCCGGATCGATTTCTGATAGAAAAGCCTTCATAGCTCGATCAGATCCAGATATTACACATGCATCACCAGCATCTCCCGTGCATACAACTTCAGTAGGTGAAGCAAAAGCAAAATATCCAATTACCTTTCGACTACGATCAGCCATATGATTTTACCTCTTTATTTATCGATCGGCTTATAACGAAAAACTCACCAGACTGCATGGAGCATAGCGGAATGCAGTTCTGGTGCAGCGGCATGTTCGGTGAAAGTTAAATAAAATTACAACAAATTATTTATAATACGCATCCAAGAACTCATCCCTTGGTATTCTTGCTTGTGTAAGGATGGTTCTCAGAGTTGATTTCTTGATTTTTGGATGGTTTGGTATCGTTAGGGGAGTTCGGGTGCCATCTGGATTTTCTTTTAACATCGCAATATGATTTTCCTCACGAATCAATTCAAATCCAAGTTGTTCAAAGGTCTTAACGACTTTTCGAATTGGAGCATCAACAGGAAACTTCGACATCAGACAGATACTCGTGCTTCTGCAATAAAGGCTTCCAGAACGGTTGGGTCAACATCGATTTGTTCAGGCCCGAATGTCTCAACATGAAACTTAATCGCCGATTTAACATCAGCCAACGCAGCTTCGTATGTATCACCCTGGCCGATCACAACGCCCTTTAGGCCGAGTGGATAAGCAACATAGGTGTCGGGATGTTTCTCAACAACTATTTTAAATTGTTTCATAATATTGACCTCATTCAATTTGGTTTTTGGCAATTTAATAAATTATATCACAATTAAAGTGTAAGAACAAGAAATGGTTATTGCATATTTTCTATACACCGAACGCCGCTCTGGCTAACCGGCTGGCTGGAAGCGCGCCAGCGCTGTAAGCCAGTCCGCTGTTCAGCCAGTTGTTGTGTGTGGCTGCTCGGCGTCATCTGCGACAGCCCATTGAATAAGAAACCGGCCAAGCGCTGAGAATTGGGCGCCGCCGAAACCACCCCGAACGTCCTCATTGTCAAAACTGATTAATCTCATTTCGCGGAGACGCCGAGCCCATTCCTCGACCACTATCCACTCGTAATGAATTGCGTACTGCGGACCTTGGGGTTTTTCGTAGTTGAAGTCCTCGCCCTCATACACCTGTGGGACCGGTCTTGGGGTGAGGGTCAAAGGATATGCCTTCTCACATCGGGCCATAGCGGCAAGGATCGCGAGACCAGGAGGTTCTATCGCCTGCAGCAAGTCCGCGGCAAAACTTGCTTCGTCCCACTTCTCTGCCCCAGGGGAGAGTTGTGCAGAGTTGATAAGGAGGTCACGAAAGCGCTGCCTCTTGTCTTCGTTTGTCGCGCGGCTTAGCGCTGGCGTCACCGACTCCAGAAGATTGACAAATTCCTCTTTTGCAAGGAGATCGGGGCTCACATTGGGGCCGTAGTGTGCTGCAATCTCTGCAAGTGTCCTTTCAATTCGGCGAACGCGAAGCTCAGTAAGGGGGCCGAATATAAATTGATCGAGTGAAGCGCCTACATACGGGATGCCTTTCAGCATCGCCTGGAAGGCATTAATGGAGTAGTCTCTTACGGTCAGGTTTACATCGCCACCGCTCATACTATCGAATTACTCCTTAATCGTTCGTTTCATTACACACAACGTTGAGCTGAGTTGCCGGGGGGCATATTGCCGACACTCTCTGTTATTAAAAAAATATTGTTAAAGCCGATAAATTTCAAATCGGCTCAGTATACCCCGGTCAACTCAAGCGCTTTGTTCGCATTTTGCATATAAACTTTCAGGAGCTATATCAGCGCCATTAGGCCAAACAATAGTACCACCTTCAATAGATGCTTGTTTAAAAAATTTCAAATCTTTGAGAGACGAAAACACTGGCCCTTTATTGAGATATGATGAAAAATCAATATTCCCTGATATGCTATTATCAAAAGTAATATGGAATACATAATCATTTTTATATTCTATTGAGACTATATCATTCATATTCCACATAATTTTCCTCCTTAATCTAATGGATCAATTTTTTTTATCTCTTGATAATTTCTTGCCGCAATCCAAGCGGCTTCAAGCTCTTTGGGGTGTATATCAATCCAGTCCCGAACAAGTTTCACTGCTGTTCTTGAATTTAAATTACCTTTGAACATATTCCCTTGAAAGTCAAAAACAGCTTTTTTACCTTGATATTCAGCATGAAGATGTGGCGGATTATGTTCATCATAAAACATTCTTATTATTATTCCAAAAAACCTGCATATTTCTGGCATTTCAAATTCTCCAGTAAATACTATATTTTATATATTAGGATCTTCTCCAAATTAGTTGGTCAAGATTAAGGCTTAAATCTTATTTGATTAATGATTTCAGTAGGTATAGCTTTTAAAAGCAACTCCGATAATGGGTACCTATCAGGCTCATCATAGCAGTTGCCTATAAAAGTAATTTCCTGTTAATACTTAATTTCTGGAGTAACGTTATCACCTAACAATATGGCCTAATTAATCAAAAAGGTTAATGGTGAAATTACATTTAATTTCAATATGTTGTATTTTGGTAAATCATTTTTCTACCAACTAATTTGGAGAAGAACCATATATTATAGCACAAAATTAATAAATTACAATTTTTATGCGAACGCGCCGGGTAACAGGCTGGCTTTGAAGCGGCAGCGGAAAAGCCGGTCCTGTTCAGCCGGATGTTGGGATTTGCTATTGCAAAGAACCAGCAACACTTCCTAGGAATAGAAAGAATAAACCCAAATAGAACCTTATCGGATTGAAGCGCGCAGTAGTACTGTACTTCATTGGTTTAATGAAGATCCAACTTAGTTTTTCTTTCAAATTATTTCCCAATCCTTCGGTGCTACCGCCGCTTGAAATCGCTCCCGCAAGAAAAGCAGTACCCTCCAGAGTTAGCAGAAGCTGCAAAAAATTGGCAGGTGCTAAGGGTTTGATCTTCCAGATCGCAACGGCAATAGCAAGGGCAGCTATCGTGAATAACCAATGGACATCGGCAAGGCGCATATTTAATATTCCCCCTATTTCCGAAAGCCCAACATTTACATATAAGGCAATTTTGCCTGATATCCTGATATTGAACGGACAAACAGGCAGATTTGCTTGTTTTCAATATGCAATATAGTATATTCTTTCTAATCAAAAAAAACGATAAAATAGGAAGAAATTTATGTCAAGTAAGATTCTTGATGATATGCGCGATGTGATGCGGCGGCGACACTATTCGATTCGCACGGAGCGAAGCTACTGCGAATGGGTGAAGCGCTTTGTCCTTCATTTCAACATGAAGTCGTCAAGAGAAGGGGACGTAGGTTCTGAAACAACTTATTTGCAGGTTTTAGAGCCTGAGGCAATGGTGGGGCGTTAAAAAAGAAGGATACGGTTAATTAATTGGGTTCGGGGACCTTTAAGGTGGGAAAATTGTAATCATGCCGTTTTACATGGAGGCACCTGCTCTCTCAATTGAAATTGTTTCTCTGGTGTCAGACTTGTCTTTAATTCCCAGCCAGTGCTGGCGTATTCGTCTTTTTTCTTTATAAGAAGCCACTCGTTGCCCTTTCGGCTTCCTTTGAGCAGCGTTAAGGTAAAGGCACCTTTTAGTTTTTGCCCTTTGAGAAAAAAGGTGATTGTTTCCTTTTTCAGCTCAATAAGTTCATAGGACCCTTTGTCCCAAATTACCACTGCACCGGCTCCATAGTGCCCTTTTGGAATAATTCCTTCAAAATCAATATATTCCAAAGCATGATCCTCTACCAATAAGGCCAACCGTTTTTCAGATGGATTCATGGATGGGCCTTTTGGAATAACCCATGACTTTAGAACCCCCTCTATTTCAAGGCGAAAATCATAGTGGAGATGAGTAGCGTGGTGCTCATGAATGACAAAGCGGGGAGTCATGATACTTGATACTGGATACTGGAAACTGGATTTTAGTCATGACAAATATTGCATAGATTTACAATATCATATCGAAATCCCTCAGTAGGCGAATAAATTCAACTGACTTAAGTTAGGTTTCTTAACAAATTGCCAGAATTAGTTCAAAAATAACGAATAATTTTATTAGCCTTTAATTGATATTGGTTACTCGTTTCAAGTTTCCAGTTTCCAATTTCAAATTTCAAGTATCTCAATTCTTACTCATCAGATGGCTTGCCATCTTTTCTAAACCATCCAAACTGATTTCGAACATTGGAAAGATCTGTCTTATAATATTAATTGATCGTGTGTAGTCCCACTCAATTGATGATTTAGGATTAAGCCAGACAGAATGCCGAAAGATACTGGCCAGAAATTGTAGCCTCTCTATACTGGGCTTACCACTCCTTTCCTCTATATGGATTGACCCATCTGTGGCCATCATTTCATAGGGGGCCATACTTGCATCTCCTACAACAATAAACCTGGTTTCCGGGTCCATCCTGGCAAATTCGTCTACTGGGTGTGGTTTTGAATACCTCGGAGAATCTGCCCATAGGTAATCATATATCGTATTGTGAAAGAAAAAGGTCTTCAGATCCTTAAACTGACTCCTTGAATAATCAAAGAGGCTCTGAACAATGCCGATATATGGATCCATCGACCAACCGCCATTATCTATAGCCAAAATAATCTTGAGTCTATCTTTTAGGCTTCGTTCAAAGATGATCTCGATCTCTCCCGCATTCTTCATAGTTTGATAGATAGTTTCATCAATGTTGACCCGATCCTTGGGTCCGGTGGGTATCATATTTCTCAATCGCTTCAGGGCCTCTCCCATATGCTGGCGGGTAAGAGGGCCTTGTTGAGAGTAATCCCTATATCTCCTATCCATTGCTACCTTGACTGCGGATTTATTCCTGGACATGCCCCCAACCCTCATACCACCAGGATGATATCCGGAATGCCCCACAGGAGAAGTCCCTCCAGTACCTATCCATTTGTTTCCGCCATGATGAGCTTCAGTCTGCTCTTTTAATCTTTCAAGAAAGTAGTCAATGAGCTCTTCCGGGCTCAGGTGAGCAAGAGATTCTTCATCAATCCCAAGGGCATCAGCAATAGCCTGTGGATCTTTCAACCAAGCATCTAAAAGGGCCCTGGCTGCCTCGGTTAAATCAAACTTAGTAGGATCAGTCAGCTCAACCCCTTTAAAATGATGGGCAAATACCTGATCAAAGAGATCAAAATAACGCTCGCTTTTTACAAGGATTGAACGTGCAGATATATAGAAATCATCAACGGAGTTGATCAGGCCTTTGCTTAGGGCCTTCTGGAGCCTCAGAAATGAGGTGGGTGTAACGGGCACACCTACCTGGCGCAATGTATAAAAAAACTCAGTAAACATCTTTTATAACCTAAACCGTGACACAGCCCTCTGGGCTACTGCATAATCCGGGCTTTTCTTAAATAAGACACCGAGATAAGGGATATCACCTTTTATTAAGTCCTTCACCTTGAAATCAGGATCGGCATGCATTGCTCTAATCCAGTTTATGAGTTCCCTTGTTGCCGGCTTCTTTTCCACTTCCTTAAACTCTCTGAGCCTGTAAAAGGCGTTTACAGCGCTATCGAGCAAATCCTGGCTTATATCAGCGAAATGAACCTGCACAATCTCTCGCATCATATCAGGCTCAGGAAAGGCTATATGATGGAAATTACATCTTCCTAAAAACGGGTCTGAGAGATCCTTTTTTGCATTAGATGTAATAACTATCACCGGCCGATTCTTTGCGCCAATAGTTTTATCAATCTCGAGGATATCAAACTGCATCTGATCCAGCACATCAAGCATATCATCCTGGAAATCAGTGTCCGCCTTGTCTATCTCATCTATTAAAAGAACTACCTTTTCATTTGAGACAAAGGACTGACCGATTTTGCCCATCTTGATATATTCCTCAATGTTGCTTACATCCCTTTTTGAATCCCCAAACCGGCTGTCGTTCAGGCGTGTCAGGGTATCATACTGATAAAGGGCATCAATTAGTTTCATGCTCGATTTGACATTTAAAACAATGAGGGGCATATTGAGACTCTCAGCAATTGCATAGGCAAGCATTGTTTTTCCGGTGCCTGGCTCTCCTTTTAAAAGAAGAGGCATCTCAAGGGCCATAGTGATATTTACAATTTTTGCCAGCTCATTATCCAGGATATATTTACTACCACCAGTAAATGTTTTATCTCTTTCTTCATCAAACATAAATATTCTCCTTTAATAATTTAGATATAAAAACAACCGTTTATTATAATCATTCAGTATTAAATAGCAACTCGTAAATTGAGAAAAAAAGAAAGCAAGCTCTCCCAGCGCGCACTAAAAATTGAATAATTCATGAAAGTTCTCTATCATATCCTCGTAAAGCCAACAGGTAATCTCTTTCTTTTTCACCATTTATCTGATATTTTCGTCTGAAATTATTTTATATATAATTTTCAACAGATACTCCTTGACAAGATCTTAATAAATTTTATGAAATTAGCCATGCTCGTAAAAAAGATCGTCAGAAAAAATCTAACACGAAAAAAAATTATTTTTTTACAACAAGATCATTCACCTATACCACACATTGAGTTCACTAAAAAGGGTATTGAGGCTACGAGATATTTTTCGATATATTAAAGAGGCAAACATGTTATGAAGAAACAACAAATCGGGTTTATCGGCGCAGGTAAGGTGGGTACAGCCCTCGCTGCAAGACTCTTTAAGGTTGGCTATCATGTAATTGCTGTGGCTGATATGAACTTACGTGCCACTGAAAGACTGATTGAACTGGTGCCAGGCTGCCGGGTTTTCAAAAATGCCCAGCAAATAGCAGACAGCGCAGAACATGTCTTTATAACCACCCCAGATGATTTCATTTCCAAAGTAGCTTCTGAGCTTACCTGGCATAATGATCAGAATGTGGTTCATTGTAGCGGCGCTGCTTCAATCGACATCCTGGAGCCGGCAGAAAGATCTGGTGCCATGGTGGGTTCATTCCACCCCTGCCAGGCCTTTGCCAGTGTTGATCAGGCTATAGAAAATTTACCAGGTTCTACCTTTTCCATTGAGGCCCGATCTCCATTGCTGGATATTCTAAAAGATATGGCATCATCAATAGGCTGTGACTGGATAGTGCTCAAACCAGGAGATAAGTTCCTCTACCATGCCGCTGCTGTGTTCGTAAGCAATTACTCTGTTGCGCTCTTGAAGGTGGCTACGGATCTATTTCAGCATTTTGACGTACCCCCTGCTCAGGCAACCAAAGTACTCATGCCCTTGATCCAGGGCAATCTCAACAATATGAGGAACCTTGGCTTACCTAACTGTCTCACCGGGCCTATTGCCCGGGGAGATGTAGGTACCATTAAAAAGCATATCAACGCATTACAGGAGAAAGAACCTTCTCTGCTTAAACTTTATGCAGAGCTCGGGCTGCAAACTGTCCCCGTTGCCATCGCAAAAGGTACCATAGATGATAGAGTGAGTAAAGACTTGAAGGCCCTGTTGCAAAGAGTTATTGATATCGGAAGTTAGGATGCACTCCAATGGTTGGGGTGATTAATTATAAACTTCAAAGAGATTTTATAATCTTAATAGGAGGTACTCTCATGAAAAGTAGAAAGACATTGGTTTCCCTCACTTTAATTTTAGCAATTGTGCTTATCTGGAATTTACCGCTGTATGCAAAATCCAAGAAAATAGTTTGGAGAGCCCAGTCTAGCTATCCGGCAGGGCTTCCTCAGCTTTATGCCCCTGCTGAAAGTTTTGCTAAGAAGATAGCGAAATTGACCGGTGGTCAGTTGGTTGTTAAGATGAGCCCTGGCGGGGCTATAGTGCCATCGAAGAAGATATTTGATGCAGTAAGTGCCGGCACCTTAGACCTCGGGTGCACCTGGGCAGGCTGGTGGATAGGGAAATTCCCTGCGTCTGTCCTTTTTGGCAATTCCTTTCCTAATGGACTACAGTTGCAGGAAATGTTGAGCTGGATTTATACTGGCGGAGGCCTTGAATTATGGAATGAACTTTACAAAGGCCACAATATCGTTGTGCTGCCTCCCTATGGTATTCTTGGGTCAGAAAATTTTTGCTGGTCCCGTAAGCCTATTAATTCCTTGGCGGATTTTAAGGGGTTAAAATTTAGAACGGTAGGCATCTGGGGCAAGTGCCTTGAAAGGTTAGGCGCCCGAGTTGTAAGCTTGCCAGGTGGAGAGGTTTATCCCTCGTTGGAGAGAGGCGTTATCGATGCTTGCGAGTTCGCCACCCCTGCTATAGATAAGAAACTGGGCTTTCAAGAAATATGTAAGTATTTGAAGGTCCCTGGAATTCATGAGCCTTGTGCTCCATTGGAAACACTGGTAAATGAAAAATCCTGGAATAAACTAACAGATGATTTGAAATTTAAGGTGAAAATGGCCTTAAGGGACAGCTGTTTCGAGGCGATGACCAAGAACATGAAACAGGATGCAGAGGCAATGGAGTTTTTTAGGGGTTATAAAGGCCTTAATGTGTCTAAATTGTCTCCTGCTATGATAGCGGAGATAACAAAGATTGGAAATGAGGAACTTGATAAAAATGCAAAGAAAGATGCCATGTTCGCCAAAGTGCTTAAATCCCAAAGAGATTTTCGAAAAATGGTAGAACCTTACGCTGATTTAATCAGGCTTCCGTATCCATATGCAAAATAAAAAAATTGTCTAAGAATACCCCGGTTACATCATCTGTGACTGGGGTATTTCAGAAGATAATGCAGAAAGCAGAAAAGGCACATAGGCGAAAAGAAAAAACCCACATATAAATATTTACACCTCTGAGCCTCTCTGCTTTTTTTCAAACTATGGGCTTTAGCCGATAGTAGTTGACGTACTGTCTGTTCTCTTTCATTACAGTAAATTTAAAACAATATGGGATGTTTTTGTTATGTGGTCATCTTTTTCAAATTTTATAGACCGGCTCAGTAAATGGATAGGGAAGGCATCCGCTTGGCTCATCCCCCTGCTAATAGCCGAACTTGTCTATGATACCATTGCACGATACCTATTCAACGCCCCAACGGCATGGTCTTATGACATTTCTTATATGCTCTATGGGGCTGCCTTTATGGGGGGTGCATCTTATACACTTTTACTTGATGAACATGTAAGGATAGAGGTCATTTATGAGAAGGTCTCCCAGAGATCAAGAGCCATAATTGATGCTATCGGCTATGTGGTGTTTTTCTTTCCCTCTATGTTCGCTCTTCTTTATTTTGGCGCCGAATTTACCATAAAGTCATGGAAGTTATTGGAAACCTCTGGGGAGAGTATGTGGTCTCCGCCTATTTACCCGTTTAAAACAATTATTCCAATCACAGCACTTTTACTCATTTTTCAGGGTATTATTGAATTTGTCCGCTGCTTAATTTCGATTAGGAAAGGGGGAAGATCACTTGATCACCAGCCCTGAGATCTTGCTTATCATACTGTTCGGAGGCCTTATCCTTGGGCTTACAAGCGGATTTCCTGTGCCCTTTGTTATGCTGGGAATTTCTCTTATAGTTGGTTTTTTAGGGGTTGGACAAGGCTTTTTTTATATGATGATCCTTCGGGTCTTTGAGACCATGGAGAATTATCTCCTCACCGCCATCATCCTGTTCGTTTATATGGGAATAATGCTCGAACGCTCTGGGGCAGCTGAAAAGCTATTTTCCTCAGCGCATATCCTTTTAGGAGGACTTCGGGGAGGTTTGGCCCTGGCTGTTGTGGCCGTCTGCACTATCATGGCTGCTGCAACAGGAATCATGGGGGCTCCTGTGATTATCATGGGTCTCTTTGCCCTTCCAGAGATGATCAAAAAGGGATATGATAAAGCGCTAAGCTGCGGAACTATTTGCGCTGGGGGAACACTCGGCATCCTTATTCCTCCCAGCATCATGCTGGTAGTATACGGACCTATGGCTGGAGTATCCGTTGGCAGGCTTTTTATGGCCGCTATGATACCAGGACTGATTCTTTCAGCCCTATATGCACTGTACATCATTGCGCGGTGCTTTTTTAATCCGGAATTAGGCCCTGCATTGCCCCTTGAACAGAGGCGACTACCATTAGGTAAAAAGCTCTTAATGATAGTAACTTCAATGCTCCCCACACTTCTCCTCATCCTTGCGGTCCTGGGAACTATCTTCTTTGGGATAGCTGCCCCTACAGAGGCAGCTGCAGTAGGAGCATTTGCAAGTATACTCCTGGCCTTGTCCTATCGAAGACTCAACTGGAAGGCCTTTAAGGACTCGATTTATCAAACATTACGGGTTTCAAGTATGATTATGTTAATAGTGGCCGCGGCCTTTGTTTTTACAGGAACCTTTATGCTGGTGGGGGGCGGAGATTTAGTGAAGGGATTTCTCTTAGGCTTGCCAATAGGGAGATGGGGTATCCTGGCAATAATGATGGGTGCCTTCTTTATCTTTGGCCTCTTTATGGAGTGGGTTGGGATAGTGCCGATTCTCGTTCCGATTTTCACACCTGTTATTGCAGGACTTGGTTTTGACCCATTATGGACTGGCATACTGTTCTGTGTTACCATGCAGACATCATTCCTTACACCTCCCATGGCGCCGGCCCTTTTTTACATAAAGGGTGTGGCGCCCAAAGATGTAGATTTTGGCAGGCACATAGTTGCCGGCACCATCCCTTTTATAGGTCTTCAATTGGTCGGCGTTGCTTTACTCGCTATCTTTCCCCAACTTGCCCTGTGGCTGCCCAACCTAATGATAAAATAGAGGTTTCTGATTCCTCAATTGCAGAAAGGTAGCGGATAAAATTATTTTATTAGGAGGTATTTATAATGAGATCAGACATACTAAAGAAAGGTATTGAAACCCTTCCGCACCGAGCATTATTAATGTCTTCAGGTCTAAAAAAGGAGGATTTTGACCTGAATAAACCCTTTATTGGTATTGCAAACAGTTACAACGATATTATTCCCGGTCATATCCACCTGAATGAACTAACCCAGGAGGTAAAACGAGGCATCAGAGATGCCGGAGGAGTCCCATTGGAATGGGGAGTTCCCGGTGTTTGCGATGGCGTTGCTATGTTTGTGGAGATGAGACTCAGCCTTCCAAGCAGAGAGAATATTGCTGATAACGTTGAAATTATGACCTTATCGCATTCCTTAGATGGCTGGGTTGGCGTAACAGACTGCGATAAGATTACTCCAGGGATGTTAATGGCGGCAGGAAGGCTAAACATTCCAGCAATTATACTTACAGGCGGCCCGATGAAGGCAAATGTCATAGATGGAAAGAAACACCATCCCATAGAAGGGTTTGGTATTGTTGGCCAGGTCAAAAGTGGTAAGATGACAATTGAGGAGGCTGAAAAACTGCTTTCTGATATGGTCTGCGGAGCGGGATCCTGCGTTGGTCTTTATACGGCAAATACCATGGCGGTTGTTACTGAGGTGTTGGGCATGTCAGTGACCAAATGTGCAACAACTCTGGCAATAGATCCACTCAAGAGAAAACAGGCGTATGAATCCGGCAAAAGAATTGTGGCGTTGGTTAAAGAGGATGTTAAGCCCAGGGACATAATGAAAAAGGAGGCCTTTGAAAACGCTATCAGAGTAGATATGGCGATGGGTGGCTCCACTAATACAGTTTTGCACATTCCGGCAATAGCCAGAGAAGCTGGCATTGATATTGATGCAAATCTATTTGATGAAATATCACGAGAGACTCCGAATTTATGTTCCATAATCCCTTCTGGACCTGATGAGATGGCAGATATTGATAAAGCAGGGGGCATTCCCGCAGTTCTTTACCGCTTGAAGGATATGATAAAAGATTATCCAACAGTAAACGGGAAATCAATAAAACAGATAGCAGAGGAGGGGAAGGTATTGGATGATACCGTTATTAGGTCTGTAGATAATCCATACCATTCTGAAGGTGGTATAGCAGTATTAAAAGGAAATATTGCTGATAGCGGCATAATAAAGCAAACTGCTGTTGAAAAGGAAATGATGCTTCATTCAGGGCCTGCTAAGGTTTTTTATACAGAAAAGGAGTTACTCGATGCAATTGAAGCGAAGAAAATCGCCGAAGGAGATGTTCTTGTGCTGCCTTTCCAGGGCCCGGCAGGAGCGCCAGGAATGCCTGAGATGTTAACACCGACTGATGCAATAAAAGGAGCTGGATATAAAAAAGTAGCGTTACTCACTGATGGCAGGTTCTCCGGTGCAACCACAGGGCCATGCATTGGGCATATTGAAATGGAGGCATATAATGGCGGAGCAATCGGGGCAATACAAGATGGGGATATTATAGAGATAGATATTCCAAACAGAAAGTTAGCTGTACAATTAAGCGATAAGGAGATTAAAGAGAGATTAAAGAATGTCAAAGCGCCAGAAAGAAAACTTACACCTTTATTAGAGTCTTACAGAAAGAATTTTTTAGGCATTAATTGTTATGGCAAGTAAACATCCCACATCTTTTCAGGAATTTCATTCTAACAAACCTGCTCCTTCAATGACTATCAATAGCTTAAAGATAATCCTTTTTATATGATTTTAAAATCAACTGCGTTATCTTGCCATGCTGATACATTTGACACACAATGCAAGCGATTTTATTTTATAGTTTTCCGTCTGAAAGGGAATTTTTATCAAGAGTGTTTATAATACTATGGAGATACTGGAATACATACATGTGAACCTGGACCTGGAGGAAATTAAGAGGGGGCTCCATATGGAAAAGAGGGGGGATTGGAGTCAAGTTCAAACCCTGATTAATGAAACCCGATCCCTAATATCAGCAAAGGCAGTTTATAAGGTTTGCTATATCACGTCAAAACATGAAGATGCCATAACGATAGATGGGACCTGTTTGAAGAGTCGTGTCTTGCGTAAGAATCTTCATACCGTGGAGCGGATTTTTCCATATGTTGTTACCATTGGCAATAGACTGGAAGAAAAGGCAAGAGCATGCAATGATTTATTAAAAAAGTATTATCTTGATATAATTGGAAATGTAGCCTTGACTGATGTAAGAAAATATCTAAAAGATCAGTTGCGGGCTAGATATGCCCTTGATGGTATGTCCTATATGAGTCCAGGGTCCTTGAAGGATTGGGCTATTGAAGAGCAAAGACCGCTGTTTTCAATCCTTGGGGATGTGGAAGCATCTATCGGCGTAAGGCTAAACGAAAACCTTGTCATGATTCCGAATAAGTCATTATCAGGAATCTATTTTCCCACGAAAATTCTATTTTATAGCTGTCAACTCTGCCCGCGAAAAGACTGTCCAGGAAGAAAGGATAGCTATGATGAAAAATTGGCCAGAGAATTTGGCGTAGTGGAATGATGGATGTTATCTGACTTTAATTTGGCCTATTAATTTTCCACACTATAGCCAGATGCTCCAAGTTACCCACGAATAGGGAAGAGGACTAAATTGTGCGACTTCTGGATCTCTCGTCTGCCATCAAGCATTTCCTTTCTAAAAATCTTGTTGGGTTTGCTAACAGCCTTAAGGCCTGAGACCAATTTTAGCTTGACATCCTGCAATATATATCATACATTGTCTTACATAAGAATACAAATTATAAGGAGATTATATGCGTGCTGTTCAAAAAAGTTTGAGGATCCCCAAAGAGACCCTGGAAGAAATCGAAAAGATTGCCCATATGTCTAGCAGCGATTTTTCTTCCATAGCAAAGGATCTTCTCACAGAGGCTATTAAAATGCGCCGTTGCCCCGGCATTGTTTTTGCCGATGGGGTAAGTGGGAGAAGAGCCAGAATTGCTGGGACCGGGTTAGAGGTGTGGGAGATCATCGCAACATATAAAGGCGTTAATGAAAATTTTAAGCGTCTTCGAAGGGCTTATCATTGGCTGAGTGAACAGCAGTTTAGAGCTGCTATAGGCTATTATACCACCTACCCGGAAGAGATTAATAGACAGATTAAGTTAAATGAATCATGGTCTAAAGAAACGGTTGCCAAGGGTTATCCGTACCTGAGTAGGAGTGGTAGTTGAAATATTACTTAGATGAAGATCTAAGTCCAAAGATAGCCGAATTGCTTAGGAAACAGGGTGTCGATTGTATAAGCGCGCATGAGATTGAGATGATACAGGTATCTGATTTGGAGCAGCTTATGTTAGCTGCCAGGCAGAAGAGATGCCTGGTCACTAAAAATAGAGATGATTTCATTCGTTTGACTGTACAGTTTTTTAATGATCACCTGCCCCATTATGGAGTATTAATCATTCCTCATACCATCCCAGGCGACCGGTTTGCCCTCATAGCCAGCGAACTTGTTAGATACGCCCTTAATTACCCAAAAAGAATGCCTTCTTACACAATTGATTTTCTTTCTTCAAAATAATCTCTTGTATTTCTTTACTTAAAGCTAAGAGGAGTTACTATAAGATTTTGACTAATATCTTTTTCTTGACATTTTAATTATACTGAAAGTAAATAAGGGCACAATTTTACAAACAATAACAGGAGCTTTCGAATGATCGAAATACGTTTTCATGGACGGGGAGGTCAGGGGTCGGTAGTTGCATCCAAGATCTTAGCCACATCTATATTCCTGGATGGGAAGTCTTCTCAGTCCTTCCCTGCCTTTGGGGTCGAAAGAAGGGGCGCTCCAGTCACAGCCTTTTTACGAGTAGATGACAAACCCATTAGGATTCGCACAGAGATATATGAGCCAGATCATATTGTCATCCTTGATCCACTCTTGGTAGATCAAGTTCCCCTTGCAGACGGACTTAAAAAGGAAGGCATTGTCATCATCAATAGCAGCAAAAAGCCAGGTGAGTTTTCCGATAAATTCAAAGGCTTTCGTGTAGCCACTGTTCCGGCTGGCAAAATTGCTGTAAAGTATCATCTTGGTAGTCCACAATCCCCTATTGTCAACACTGCTATATTGGGCGCTGTTGCCAAAGTACTTGGGATAGTTTCAATGGAGAGCCTGATTGAGGGCATCAAGACTGATGTGCCAGCCCATACAGAAGATAACGCTGCCGCTGCTAAAGAGGCATATGAAACAGTAAGCGAGGTAGTCAAACTATAACAAGTTAGTTTGCTCCCGTCGGACGGCAGGCGTGGTTCACAGTTCAAGGGTTTAACTTGGAGTCATGAACCATGCCAAGAGTCCTCAACCGGCTCATGGAAACCCCGCGTTTAACAGTTAATGGCTCAGCAAATAACCATTGAACCGTGAACCCGTAACTTTAAACCTGTGTAGTTACACTTTTTTTATATATAGTTTTTGGTTTGTAGTTCCAAATTATCTAAATAAAAGATTACCCTCCTGGTCAGATAATCTTTTCTTGCATAGGTGTTGATTGTGGTTAATTGGGCACAGGTATTTGTAAATTCGGGTATCACTGGCAGCCTGTATTTAATAGGGGCAGTTGGTTTAACCCTGACATATGGTCTATCAAAGTTCCCTAACTTTGCGCATGCGGAATTTATTACATTAGGTGCCTTTTTTGGCTATATTGTCGCTGAACCCTTAGGTTTAGGCCTTCCACCATCTCTTGTCGTAGCCTTCCTTGCCACAGGCTTAGTTGGTCTTTTATGTTATCGAGTTATTTTCCAACCATTAAGTAAAAAAGGGGCGACCATCATTCATCTTATGGTTGCATCAATAGCCCTGGGCCTGGTCCTCAGGTATTCTATTGGAGCCATCTGGGGCTGGGAGCCATTGTATTTTAAGACTTCTTGGCCAAGTTTTGATATTGGCATGATAAGGATTACCGGTCTATGGATATGGCTCATATTCGTTGCTATCACACTTGCTATTATCATGCATCTTATCCTTGTGCACACCAAAATAGGAAAAGCCATTAGAGCAACCAACAGCAATCCAGAGTTAGCCTTAGCCTCTGGGATAAATATTGATAGAGTGATTTTAGTGACCTGGTTTATTGGTGCTGGCCTTGCTGCTGTTGCTGGCATATTCCGCGCAGCAAATACTCAAATCTGGCCCATGACAGGTTGGGACATCATATTACCTATATTTGCCGTTGCCATTTTGGGAGGCATTGGGAATTTTTATGGCTCGATTGTAGCGGCTTTTATTATTGGATTAGCCGAAAATTTAGGAGTAGTGGCGCTTATGGCCTTAGGGCTTTCCACTTCGTATCGTATAGCTATTGCATTTATAATCCTGATATTAACACTGATCATAAGACCAGAGGGCTTAGCTATGTTATTTAGGAGGAGTTGATTGGATCCATTAGTATATGTTCTTGATTTTATTGTCCTCGTTGGCATTTTCAGTATATTTTCTTTGAGCCTAAATATAGAGTTTGGATTTGCTGGATTGGCCAACTTTGGTAAAGTCGCATTTGTGCTTATTGGCGCTTATACATATACCCTCTTGTCTAACATTAATGTCCCCTTTTACGTTTGCCTTATTGCCGGTGCTACAGCCTCTGCCATTATTGGTTTTCTGGTTTCTTTACCTACCCTTAAGTTGAGAGAAGACTATCTGGCTATTGTTGTTCTGGCCTTCGGGGAAATCTTAAAAGTAATAGTTAAATCAGAGGATTGGATTGCAGGTGGAGTGTGGGGAATACCTGTCTACCCAGCTATTTCTGTTACCGGCTCTTCTGCTCGGCTTGATATGGTGATAAATATAGCCCTGGTCTATTTTTGTTTATTTATTTCTTTTTTTCTGCTTCAATTGTTGGCCAACTCTCCTTATGGTAGAGTGATGCGAGCTATCAGAGAAGACGAGGTGGCTGCCGAGGCATTAGGGAAAAATAGGGCCAAATACAGGGCGCAAGTATTTGCATTAGGCTCTGCTATAGCAGGATTGGGAGGAGGCCTATATGCGCAATACCTCCAGTTTATAGATCCTTATATGTTCGCGCCCATGCTCACCTTTACTATATGGATAATGGTCCTTTTAGGAGGACCGGGAAACAATTGGGGTGCATTATTAGGAGCAGGGCTGGTCCAACTATTTGATAGGGGGGCAAACATTGTGAAGGATTATTTGACACTACCTATCGACCCAAGCAACTTACAATATATTATTTATGGTATATTAATTATTCTGGTTTTGCTTTACAGACCTCAAGGTTTATTAAAAGAAAGCCAGGTTAAGACAAAAGCAATGGAGAGCATTTTTAATGGAAGAGGTTTTGCTAAAAATAGAAGAGGTTAGCAAGCATTTTGGTGGGGTGTACGCTGTCAATGGAATAAGCCTTGATATTACTCCTGGGAAAATCTGGGGTCTCGTTGGCCCAAATGGCAGCGGGAAAAGCACCCTATTCAATACCGTCCTTGGCATCCATAAACCAGATGAAGGAAATATTTATTTTAAGGACAGATGTATAACCAACCTGGTTCCTCACCAAATTTATGATCTAGGCCTGGTATATACCTTTCAGGTTCCTCGGCTTTTCCAGGCGCTTAAAGTATTAGATAATATGCTTGTGGCTGGAAGAGGGCACCAGGGCGACAAATTATTATTTAGCCTTTTTTTCAGGAAAAGCTGGCAGAAAAAAGAAATTGAGTTGGCTGAAAAGGCTATGGAAATCCTTGAACTGCTGAAGTTAGATCATTTAGCATTATCACCGGCAGGAGAACTATCTGGTGGCCAGAGAAAGCTGCTTGAGCTGGGGAAGGGACTGATGGCATCTCCAACATTATTGCTTCTGGATGAACCAGCGGCTGGTGTGAATCCTAATTTAGGCAGGAGCATGTTTGAAAGGATTGAGGATTTGTGCCAAAAGGGATTAAGTTTTTTTATTATTGAGCATAGACTTGAGCTACTATTTGACTTTGCCCATTGGGTTTATGTTATGGATAAGGGTAAAATTGTATTAGAAGGTAAGCCACAGGAAGTGGCACAAGATCCTTCCTTTTTTCATATATATTTAGGGGATGAATAGATGCCATCTATCCTCAATGTTAAAAATATAATAGCGGGGTATGGAGATGTCGCCATTGTCCGTAATGTATCTATTGCCGTAGATAAAGGTGAGATAGTGGCTATTGTTGGTCCTAATGGCAGTGGAAAATCTACCTTGCTAAAGTGCCTTTTAGGCTTTGCCAGGCTATTTCAAGGACAGGTCTTTTATCAGGGGCGCGATGTTACAGGCATGGCTTCGTATAGATTAATTAATCAAGGTATAGGTTATGTGCCTCAGATTAATAATGTCTTTCCAAATTTAACTATACCAGAGAATTTAGATATGGGAGCCTATCACAGGAAAGGCAAAAACTCAATTAAGACTGGAATAAAAGATATATATGAGATGTTCCCCGAGTTAGAGGAGAGAAAGAATTCTCTTGCAGGAAACCTGAGTGGTGGAGAAAGGCAGATGCTGGCAATAGCGAGGGCCATGATGGCGCAACCGCAAGTCCTATTACTTGATGAACCATTAGCCTCGCTATCCCCAAAACCAAGTTCAGTCATCCTATCCAAGCTCACAAAGATAAAAGAAGCAGGCATGGCAATAATAATAGTAGAGCAAAATGTTAAGAAGGCATTGAGCATATCCAAACGAGGCTATGTGCTTGTTGAGGGAACTTGTGCTATGGAGGGAGACTCAGAGCTTCTGTTTTCTCAAGAAGGATCAAAGCAACAATATTTAGGACTATAAAAAACAAGAGGTGCCACATTATTTACAAAATCTTTGGAAAGGGGGTGATGTTTTAAGACTTTATTTTTTCGTTTTTCTTTCAGGCTAAATTGATGATAGCCTATAACATTAACATTTATAAAAGGGGGAATATCAATGACAAAGAAATTATTATTAATAACAGTACTATTTTTAATTATGCCACTCTTAGCTTGGATGCCTGCAAAGGCTGACACCATCAAGATAGGTTCTCTTTTGACTACCACAGGAGACCTCGGACCTATGGGAAATAGAATGGCTAATGCCGCAAGATTGGCAATTGAGGAAATCAATGCGCAGGGAGGACTCTTAGGAAAGAAGGTAAAGTTTATTTTAGAAAACGATAACTGTGAACCGGCTAAAGGGCTGGAAAGAATAAAGAAACTAATAGACATAAACGGTGTGAAGGTCATTGTTGGAGCAATGATTAGTGGTAGCTCTTTCTCTGCAGGGCCCTATGCGTCAAGGAAAAACGTGGCCTTGATATCACCGTCAGCTACTGCTGCCAAACTTTCTGAGCAGCGCTGGACAAAATGGTTCTTCCGCACCTGTCTTAGAGATGACCTTCAGGCCAAGGTATTGTCTGATATAGTCATGGATAAAGGTTTTTCCAGGCTGGCCACCATAGTGCTTGACAATACCTATGGGCAAGGCCTGGAGATAGCCCTTGTTGAAATCTTGAAAGCGGCAGGATGGAAGGGGAAGCATGTGGCTGCTGTACGGTATGACCAAAAGAAAAAGGACTATTTGACCCAGTTACAACAAATCAAGGATAGCAAGCCAGATGTCATTTTTGCTTCTACCTATGCAGATGATGGGATAATAGTTTTTAAGCAGGCATTAGATTTAGGCCTGGACAAAATACCATGGCTTGGATGTGATGGCAACTATGGATCAGGTTTGTTCAAAGAACCTAAATCAGCTCAATTCATGGAAAAGGCATTTTTAGCTGGCACCAGGTCTGCTGGAGGATTAACAAAGGCATATGATACGTTTGCAAAGGCATACAAAGACAAGTTTGGTGAAGCACCAGAGGTTTATTGTGATACCACGTATGACGCAGTTTGGGTGGTTGCCAAGGCCATAAAAAAGGCTGGTAAATATGATGGTAAGGCAATCAGAGATGCCATGGAGACAATAAAATTGGATGGCGCCAGTGGTCCTATTTCATTCAATGAAACATGTGACCGCGCATCTGGTACCTTTGAACTTTGGAAAGTTGCTAAAGATCCTAAGGCGAAGACTGGCTATAGAAATGTTCGAATAAAGCTGGTGACTATCCATTAGTAATAGGTCGTTTTACGATCACTATTCTTATAGGAATGCTGCCATCAGCATGTTTTGGTAGCATTCCTCCTTCATTCTGAATACCGGGTTATGATTCCTAAGCCGTTACTTATAGTTTTTTAGATATGAAAAGATTTACTCAATTAGACAGTCTTAAAATCACCGTTCTCGCAGAGGACTCTGTGCTTTATGAAAGCCCATACCTGGGGCAGCATGGGGTTTCATTCCTGCTTGAGGGTATAAGCGGCAAAAAGAGAAAAAATATTCTTGTGGATGTAGGTCAAAATTCTGAGGCGCTATTACACAATATGAAAATAATGGGAATATCCCCATCAATCATTGATGCAGTTGTATTAACCCATTGCCATTATGATCACACCCAGGGAATAACGAACATGGTTAGGCAAATCGGGAAAAAGGATCTACCGGTGATTGCCCACACAGACCTTTTTCGTCTTCATTTTATCACAGAGCCGTATCATAGGCTTATAGGAATAATGCCGGGCGATTCCAGGGACGAGATTGAAAAAGCCGGCGGAAGTCTTTCCCTGAGAAAAGAGCCTTTGATGATTATGCCAGGTATTATGACAACTGGAGAAGTGCCACGGCGCAATGACTTTGGAAAAGTGGCCCTATCCCTGAAGACAATTGAAAATGGAAAGATTATAGATGATTTAATGCTTGACGATACCTCCATTATTGCAAACATCAAAGACAAGGGTCTTGCCATAATAACCGGTTGCAGCCATGCTGGTATTGTTAATATTGTAAACCATGCTAAAAATATAACCGGTGTTAGCAAGGTAGAGGCAATTATCGGTGGCCTGCATCTTGTGGATGCAACCGATGATATAATCAATAGAACTGTCGAGGGACTTCATAATATGGATGTATCATGGATAAGCGCAGGCCACTGCACAGGTTTCAAGGCGCAGGTCAAGCTTTATCTTGCCTTTGGAGAAAGATTTTCACCTTTACATACCGGAATGGAATTTATATTATCTTTACCAGAGTCTTAACAGGCCTTTCGGTTCAGAGAAAGATATCTATAAACACTCACGATGGAAAAAAAGAAAAAACTTAATTTATCTGTTATTTATACTAAGGATTAAATATGAAATACACTGAAAAACAGGTGAACGTCCCTTTATGTGCGACATCCACCACCTCCGGACTGGTCAATAAGACCGGGACCTGGAAGTTTGCTGAGCCGCATTTTGTTGATCGTATTTCCCCATGTAACCAGCAATGTCCTGCTGGTGAAGACATCACTGGATATATGTATCTGGCTGGCCAGGGGAAGTTTGAAGAGGCATGGAGATTAATTATGGAGGAAAATCCCTTCCCTGCTGTCATGGGCCGGGTGTGTTTTCATACCTGTGAGGAGCAGTGTAACAGAAAAGACCACGATGAGGCTGTATCTATCCATACAGTAGAATGCTTTATTGGCGACTATGCCCTTTCCCATGGTCTAAAAACAACAGTCACCCAACCAGAAAAGGACAAAAAGGTTGCTATTGTCGGTGCTGGACCTGGAGGCATGAGCACTGCCTATCATTTGAAGCGTATGGGATATATTGTTACTATATTTGACTCTAATCAGAGTCCTGGCGGTATAATGCGTTATGGTATTCCTTCTTATAGGCTCCCTAACACGATTCTTGATGGTGAAATCAGCAGACTGTATGATATAGGGATAGCGTTTAAAATGGGAGTAAGGGTAGGCACAGATATCACCTGGGATTCCCTTGAAAGCCAGTTTGATGCCGTATTCATTGCTATTGGGGTCTATGAAGAGACTAATCTTGGTATCGAGAGCATAAACACTAAAGGAATATTTAATGCCCTTGAATTTTTACATGAGATTAACCTTGATAAAAACCCAAAGATAGGCAAAAAAATTGTTGTCATCGGCGGAGGAAATAGCGCCATGGACTGTGCCAGATCCTCACGCAGGCTCGGGGCAGAGGTAACCATTGTCTATCGAAGAACTGAGGCAGAGATGCCAGCCCACGGGGAGGAGATTAAAATGGCCAGAGAAGAGGGTGTTCAATTCCTTTTCCTTGCCACCCCTAAAACGATATCTGGCAATGAGCACATTACAGGCATCAAACTCGAAAAGATGGCCCTGGGGGATGTGGACGACTCTGGCCGAAGACGACCGCTACCAACTGGGGAAACCTTTGATATTGATTGTGATGGGATGATAATTGCCATAGGAGAGGCTACTCACGTAGCTGATCTACCTCCTTTTATCCCGCAAAAAAGAGGAGTGGTTTCAACCGATCAAATGGGACACACTGATCACTCAAAGATCTTTGCTGGTGGCGATATTATCGATATCCCCCATACAGTCACTCATGCTATCGGCTCAGGCAAGCGTGCCGCTATAGCCATTGACCGATTTCTCGGAAAGAATAAGGGCGATGAACAAAGCCTCGATCAGTACAGGTGGGGAGAGAAGGGAAATATTAGCGCTGGCCGTATACAGGGGACAACCCAATTTTTGAGAAGAAATCCAACATCAGAGGTAATAGACTATACTGGTATAAACGCCTTCTACTTTGATCACCGCCCAAGGATGAAAAACAATAGAATCGCTGTAGAGGAAAGATTAAAGGGCTTTCAAGAGGTGATCGAATCTCCTTCTCAAGAAGAGGCAGTCTCCGAAGCCCAGCGCTGTTTTAATTGCGGTTCCTGCACCGAGTGTGGAAATTGCTACATCTTTTGTCCGGATAATGCCATAAAGGTCGATCCAGACGGCTATGGGTATATTGTAGATATGGACTATTGCAAGGGATGCGGTATATGCGTCAATGAATGCCCTCGTGGGGCAATGAAAATGGAATTTATGGAGTAGAAATATGAGAAAGGTATTAACAGGAAACGTAGCGGTAGCATATGGTGCAATGCTTTCTGATGTACAGATAGTTGCAGCCTATCCAATTACACCCCAGACAACCATCATTGAGGAGCTGGCCAATATGCAGGCTGATGGACGGGCAGATTTCGACTATATCAGGGTAGAATCCGAACATTCAGCCATGGCCGCATGTATTGGGGCCTCAATGGGTGGGGCACGAGCATTTACCGCCACCTGCGGGCAGGGATTATTCCTCATGCATGAGATGCTCCATTATGCGACTGGTGCGAGAACACCTGTAGTTTTAGCCAACGTCAACCGGGCCGCAGCTGCCCCCTGGAGTATCTGGAGTGATCAGACCGACTCTGTCTCGCAGAGGGAGACCGGCTGGATACAACTTTACTGTGAGGGAAACCAGGAGGTTCTGGATACAACCATCATGGCATTCAAGATTGCGGAGTCCTTAAGGCTACCTGCAATGGTTGTCCTTGATGCATTTTTTCTTTCCCACACCTCTGAGCCAATAGACATACCGGATAAGGAGAAAGTAAGGGGCTTTCTTCCTCCTTTTGATCCAGGAGAACTGTGGCTCAACCCGGATAATCCAAAAACCTTCGGTGGCATTACCATGAATACTGACTATATGGAATTTAGATGGCAAATCCAGAGGGATATGGAGAAGGCCAAGGATGTCATCACATCAGTTCATCAAGAATTTGCCAGCGTGTTTGGAAGGAACTATTATCAGGTGGAAGGATACAAAATCGATGATGCGGATGTTGTTATGGCTGTCTCAGGTACTGCAGCATCTACTGGAAGGGATGCCATAGATTCCTTAAGGGAAAAAGGTGGAAAGGTGGGTATGGTAAAGCTAAAGACCCTTCGTCCATTTCCAAGGGAGGAAATTATAGAGACCTTGAAGGGAAAGAAAAAGGTGGCGGTTATTGACCGAAATTTCTCCCCGGGTGCCACAGGCATTTGGGCCCAGGAGATCAGAAGCGCCCTTTATGAACTCCCTGAACATGAAAGACCGCTTATCTATGGCTATATTGCCGGTCTTGGTGGCCGGGATATAAGTGTTAAAACCATTGAGGAAGTTTATCAAAAAACACTGAGAGATGATCGACCAGATGATGTCGATATGTGGATAGGAGTAAACTATGTATAGCCTAAATCAAAGATTTGACAACAGAGACATCCCTGAAGATGAGTTCATGACCTCTGGAAATTTAGCCTGCGCCGGTTGCGGAGCATCTCTTTCCATGAGGCTGGCATTAAAAGGCCTCGGAAAACCAACCGTGCTTGTTGTGCCTGCTTGCTGCTGGACAATTATACCAGGCACCTGGTCTTTCTCCACCATGGATGTTCCCCTTTTTCATTGTGCCTTTGAGACAACTGGGGCAACCATATCTGGTGTTAAGGCAGCATACAAAAAAAAGGGGATGGATGATGTCTGCGTTGTTGGGTGGGCAGGTGATGGAGGCACCTTTGATATTGGCATCCAGGCATTGTCAGGCGCTGCAGAGAGAAATGATGATGTTATCTATGTATGCTATGACAACGAGGCTTACATGAATACAGGAATCCAGCGCTCAAGCGCAACCCCTAAAGGTTCCTGGACAACAACAACCCCGGTAAAAAACCCCAAATCAGAGCAAAAGAAGGATTTTGATGAGATAATGATTGCCCATAGGATCCCTTATCTTGCCACTGCCACAGCCGCCTATCCGCACGATATGATCGCCAAATTTAAAAAGGCCAGGTCGATCAAAGGAACAAAGTTTATCCATCTTCTTGCTGCCTGCCCCACAGGCTGGAGAATGCCTGAGAATTTATCCATAGAGGCTATGCGCCTGGCTGTGCTATCCAACATCTTCCCTTTATATGAGGTACACGATGCTGAGACCTATACACAAACAGTTATTCCTGATGAAATTATTCCTATTGATAAATACATCCGCCTTCAGGGCAGATTCAGACACCTGACCGAGCAAGATATTAAAGAATACCAGAAGATGGTGGATAAAAAGTTTGAGCGTTTACAAGAGAGGTTTGAAAAAGGAAAGAAATCTACATCAAAATAGTGCTCGCTGAATTCTCTTGATCCTTTTTTTTCGTATTCTCTTCTCAACTCCTCGTTTTATATGTAAGCTTACCTGCCAATGGTATTGTCAAATCCTTTAAATTCCTACAAAAGGAATCAAACGAATTGACACTAATTCCTCAATTGCTTATGCTACTTTTATTTTCAAAGCTAATAGTAGTATGGCTATGAATATCGTCTATACTGTTATAATCTAAACTCGAACGAGGGTTATGACCATCCGTAGAGTTCTCATATTTACCCCAATAATAATCATATTATTCTTGCTCCAGTCATATTTCTGGGTACCTACCTATGAGGAGCAATCAAGGGGCAACACAGAACGCCTTAACGAATATATCGCAGCATCCATAGGTGATGCCAGCATCCTCAATCCCATCCTGTCAGCAGATTCTGCCAGCAGTCAAATAGAGTCTATGGTTTTTGAAGGACTCATTGACAGGGATGAAGACCTCAACTTTAGAGGGCGCCTTGCCACTTCCTGGCGCATACATGAAGAGGCCTTTTTTTATGTAAATGAAAAGACTGATATACTCAACTATGGAAAACTAAGAGCAAAGGAAGTGATTGAGCTTCTCAGGAGGGCTAAGGCCAGGGATCTGCTGATCAGCAAAGAGGCTAAGGCATCTTTGGATAACATTAAAGAGTTTTCTATCATTCCAGCCAGCGAATTTTTGGTAACGCGACATGAGAAAAAGCCAAAGACAGATAAAGAAAACAGAGAGGTAAGGATTCAGGTCATGGCGCCGGCCAGGATTAAAATGCTCTTACACAGTGTAGATCAAGATCTCTTTAAAAACCTCTCAATTATTTTGGGAAAACAATATTTTAGCTCCTTTAATGGGGAGTCTTACTTAAGATTTGATCAGGAAGTTGGGCAAAATAAAAGGGCTAAATATGCACAAGAGATCCTTCCTTCTATTGAACATAATCCAATTATGGTCTTTCCGTTACGTCCCAATGTAAAATTTCATGATGGCCACATTCTTGATGCATACGATGTCAAGTTTACCTATGAGGCGATCATGGATCCAAAGAACCTCTCTCCACGGGCAGCGGATTATGAGCCAGTCAAGCATGTGGAGGTAATTGATCCCCTGACCGTGCGCATTATTTATAAACGACTCTATTCACCAGCCCTTAGCACATGGGCAATGGGAATACTCCCTGAGCATCTCTTAAATGATGAAGCCTTAGTAGATGAGGCTAAAAAAGCTGGAAAAGATCCGAATAAATTTTCCTTGCGGCAGAGCAGCTTTAATCGCCACCCCATTGGATGCGGTCCCTTTGTGTTCAGAGAGTGGAAATCGGATCAATACATCATAATGGATCGGTTTGATAAGTATTGGGAGGGACCACCAAATTATAAACAGTATATCTATCGGGTCATTCCTGATCTTCTCACCCAAGAGATGGAATTCTATGCAGGCACTGTTGACAGCTACGGTGTTCAGCCACATCAGGTTCAGCGCCTCGAGAACGATCCAAAGTATCAGAGCTTTTCTGGGCCCTCTTTTGGTTACACATACATCGGCTATAACATGAGGCGAAAACCTTTTGATGATCCTCGAGTCCGAATGGCCCTCAGTATGGCCATTGATGTGGATAAAATCATAAAATATGTCCTCTATGATCAGGGGGAAAGGATTACCGGCCCCTTTGTAAAGCAGACCGATTATTACAATCATAGTATTAACCCAGTTCCTTATGATCCCAAAGGAGCGCTAAGGCTCCTTGAAAAAGTGGGCTGGAAACGAAACAAGGAAGGCTGGCTGGAGAAGGACGGTAAGAGGTTTCAATTTACCCTCATCACCAATAGTGGCAATGACCTGAGAAAAGCTATCTTAACCATTGCCCAGGACGGATGGAAACAGATCGGCATTGACGTTCGCACCGATCTCCTTGAATGGGCGGTGTTTATTCAGGAGCGTGTGGATAAGGCAGATTTTGATGCCCTGATCCTGGGCTGGAGCATGGGAATTGAACCTGATCTTTATCAGATATGGCATTCGAGTCAGGCCAACCCGTATCAGCTTAATTTCGTGGGTTTTAAAAATGAAGAGGCAGATGATCTCATTATAAAGATCCGGCAGGAATATAATCATGATAAACAGGTAGACTACTGCCACCGCCTTCACGAGATCATTGCAACGGAGCAGCCTTATACTTTTCTTTACGTTACCAAGTGGACAGCTGTGTTAGATACAAGAATTGTAATAAAAGAAATAGATTCAAAAGGGAATACCATCTATAAAAAGATCACGCCTACCAAAACAGGAAGCTATACGTTTCATTTCAACAAGTGGATAAAGCTTTCTGACGCACCCAGCTTCGCACTGGATGGATAGATTTGGAAACTGGAAACTCGAAAATTGAAACTAGATAAATAAGGAGGTTACTATATTCTAATAAAAAAATGATTCACTGGCCCAGATCCACCTGCCACCCGCCTGCCGGATGTCGGGCATGGATGGTGGACAGGCCAAATTCTCACCAAGTTTCGGGTTTCAAATATCAAGTTTCTGTAAAACTGTTGTCCTTTAAAAAAACATGAAAAAGGTAAAACACCTTTAATCCACAAAGAGGCTGCTAAATAATGATATCATTCATAGGTCGAAGTATTATACAAAAGATTATTACTCTTTTCTTTGTTTCAGTGGTCTCTTTTTTGATCATTCATCTTGCTCCTGGCAAGCCCAGCCAGGTTGATCCCCTAAATCCCAAATTCACCCCAGAGATGGTGGAGCGATTTCGGAAAGAATTTCATTTAGATAAGCCTCTATACACACAATATCTTCTCTTTTATAAAGATCTTTTCACAGGGAAAACCGTTTCCTGGAAAGACAATCAGTCGGTGCTCAAAAAGATATGGGAGCGATTTCTGAATAGTCTTCCTCTTTTTATTGTGGGCACTATACTCACCTGGACTTTGTCTTTTCCAATCGGTATCCGTTCAGCGCTTTTCAGGGGAGGATTCTATGATCGAAGCGCCACGTTCTTTTCATATCTATTGATATCTATTCCCGGCTTCTTTTTTGCCTATATTCTGATTATCTTTGTGGTTACCCACTTTCATGTGCCGGTAATTGGCATGGAAACCTTTGGACTCGGAGTAGCCTCTTTGCCCCATCTTGTCATGGACCGAATCTGGCATCTATTGATCCCATCTGTGCTGGGCGCTACTGGTGGGATTGCGGTTCTTTCCAGGTATGTGCGCAGCCAGATGCTTGAGGTCGAGGGTCAGGATTATGTACGAACTGCTAAGGCAAAGGGTCTCCCGCCAGAGGTGGTCCACTACAAACATGCCTTGCGCAATGCCCTTTTGCCCTTTGTGACCATGTTTGGACTGATTTTGCCGGGTCTCATCGGGGGCTCTGTAATCATTGAATCTATTTTCTCATGGCCAGGCATGGGCAGGATGGCCTATGAGGCCATTCTGGCCCGAGACTACCCAATTATCCTGACAGTTAATTTTCTTTCAGCGGTGCTTGTACTGGCAGGCACCTTTGTGTCTGATGTGCTCTACATGGTAGTAGACCCGAGGATCAGGTTATAATGAAGACATATACAAAAAACTCCTTGCAAAATAGTAGAATAGAAAAATCCATTACTGTTCCAAGAAAAACCCGCTTTCAGCAATCCTGGGGGCTTCTTAAGAAAAATAAACTCGCTTTTGTAGGCCTTCTAATTTTTGTCCTCTTCTTCTTTACTGCCCTTGCAGGCATTATACTTACTTCTGGCACCGAGCCTTACTTTGACCCTTCCACGATAAGACTCCAGGAAAAACTACGACCCCCGCTCTCTAATCCCAATCTAAAGACCTTGCGGCCCGAAGAAACACCCAAATTAGGATTATACCTATTCGGGACTGATGATCTGGGAAGGGACGTTTTTGCGAGGATGCTACAGGGTGCCTGGGTATCCCTCACAGTAGGGTTTGTTGCTGTGGGGATTGCGGTACTTATAGGAATATTCCTGGGGGGGATAGCAGGCTATTTTGGACAAAACAATATTTGCCTTAATCACATTCTGATAGCTTTGATCCTGTTCACCGGGGTAGTATTACTTTTTATGGGAAACAGGTATCTGGGTGTAATCTTTCTTGTCCCAGGCATTGCCTACATTATTTATATCCTTCTGCTGAAAAAGAGATCAGTGAAAAAAGCTCATTCAATATGGCTGCAGATCCTTCACAAAAAGGCCATCTCTGTTGACACCCTGATAATGAGAGTGGTGGATATTATGTTGTGCTTCCCAAGTTTTTTCCTGATCCTCACCGTGGTCGCCCTACTCCCTGCAAGCATCTACAATATTATGATTGTCATTGGCCTGACGAGCTGGATGGGCACCACTCGCTTTGTGCGGGCTGAATTTCTCTCATTAAGAGAGCAAGATTTTGTAACCGCTGTCAAGGCCCTTGGGATCAGTAACCTTCGGATTATATTTCGTCACATGGTGCCTAATGCTATTGCGCCAGTGCTGGTGTCTGCCACAATTGGCATTGCCACGGCTATTCTAACAGAAGCGGGTTTGAGTTTTCTCGGATTTGGCGTTCCACCACCCCATGCCACGTGGGGTAATATACTGTCTGATGGAAAGCGTTTCATTTTCGATGCACCCTGGCTCACCTTTGTTCCAGGACTTGCCATCCTGATCGTCGTGCTCTCATTTAATCTGTTTGGCGAGGGCTTGCGGGATATATTTAATCCAAAACTCAGGGAGAGGTATTGATCAAGAGAGTGAGCTAAAGTGCCTAAAATGTCTAAAGTGAGCTAAAGTTAAGCTAAAAAACGGAATGGACAATAAACAATTCGCAAAGGAGCTTGAAAAGAGGACAAAGATATTTGCAGTCCGAATTATTCGTCTATCATCGAAACTTCCCAATACCCCAGAAGCAAGAGTTGTACGAAATCAAACAACAAAATCTGGGACCTCTATCGGTGCTAATTACCGGGAAGCCAATCGGGCAAGAAGCAAGGCGGATTTCAGAAACAAGATCGATATTTGCGAAAGTGAATCTAGTGAAACGCAATATTGGTTGGAGGTGATAGTAGAAATGGAGTGGTCGTCCTTTGACCAAGTGAAATACGAATATGAAGAATGTAGTCAATTGCTCGCCATTTTTACCTCAATAGGTAAAAGGAAATAGCGAGGAGGTTGTTTTAACGGTTAGATCATTTTTGATAATCCAAACTTTAGGCACTTTAGGCACTTTAGATCACTTTAGGCACTTTTGATGGATACTATTCTTCTCTCCGTCCAAGACTTAAAGGTTTATTTCCAGCTTGATGGAAGTTTATCCAGAGCTGTTGATGGGGTAAGTTTTGATATCGGAAAAGGAGAGACAGTCTGTCTCGTTGGAGAATCGGGCTGCGGAAAAAGTGTATCTGCTTTAACTATCCTCGGGATTATCCCTCAACCCCCTGGTAAAATTATGGGCGGCACAGTACTGTTCAACGAGCAAAATCTCCTGGATTTGAGTGAAGAAGAAATGCAGAAGATTCGTGGAAATCACATATCCATGGTCTTTCAAGAACCTATGACCTCACTTAATCCGGTGTTTACCGTACAGGACCAGGTCCAAGAGGCCATCATGGTCCATGAAAAGGTGGACGAGAAAGAGTTGCAACAAAGATGTATTCAACTCCTTAAAGATGTGGGTATCGCATCCCCTGAGGAGCGCCTTAAAGATTATCCGCATCAGCTCAGCGGTGGGCAGAAACAGCGTGTTATGATTGCTATGGCATTGGCATGCAATCCTGATCTGGTGATTGCTGATGAGCCAACCACTGCCCTTGATGTCACCATTCAAGCGCAGATCCTGAATCTATTTGAAGAGCTTCAAAAAAAGCGGCGAATGTCTCTTCTCTATATTACTCATGACCTTGGGGTGGTTGCAAATATTGCCGATCGTATATACGTGATGTATGCAGGCATTATTGTTGAGCAGGGCACGGCAAAAGAAATCTTTCATGCTCCATGTCACCCTTACACGCAGGGGCTTCTTGCATCACTGCCGAGCCCAACAAAACGGGGAAGTGCGCTCCATAGCATCCCAGGAACAGTGCCAGACCCCGCATATAAGCCGAGTGGATGTCCATTTCATCCCAGATGTGATTTTGCTATTGATACGTGCAGGGTGGAATCTCCCAAAATGTGTGATTATGGCAAGGGGCACTTGAGTCGCTGTCCAGTGCTTTATTCAGGTAAAAGCCAAGGAATTTCTACCTATGTTACCAATGACTAATAACAACACGATTCTTAAAGCAGGAGGGATAAAAAAATATTTCCCAGTGCGCAGGGGATTCTTCCAAAATGTCATTGGCTGGATCAAGGCCGTTGATGGGGTGGATCTTTATATTGACAAGCAGAAAACATTGGGTCTGGTTGGGGAGAGCGGATGTGGTAAATCCACAATTGGTCGACTTATTTTAAAGCTTTTGGAACCTAATGAGGGCAAGATCATTTATCAGAATAAGGATATCACCAGCCTTTCTCAGAATGAAATGAAGCCTTTGCGCAAAGAGATGCAGATCATTTTCCAAGACCCTTTTGGTTCTTTAAATCCCCGGATGACCGCTGGACAATCTATTGAAGAAGGCCTGCGAACATTGCCCATAAAAGGACATCGTGAGCGAAAGCGGCGTATCAAAGAGCTCCTGGATATGGTAGGTATTACCTCTTCAGGTGCTGATCGCTATCCCCATGAATTCAGCGGTGGTCAGCGCCAGCGTATCGGCATAGCCAGGGCCTTGAGCGTTAATCCCTCATTAATTATATGTGATGAGCCAGTATCGGCACTTGATGTATCTATACAATCCCAAATTATTAATCTTCTGAAAGAGCTACAAAATACCTTGGGTCTAAGCTATCTCTTTATCTCCCATGACCTTAATGTCGTTGGTTACATCAGTGATATGGTTGCTGTAATGTACCTAGGTCACATAATGGAATATGCACCGATAGAGGAAATGTATAATAATCCTCTCCATCCATATACACTTGCATTACTTTCAGCCATACCCGAACCCAATCCAGACGATCGTGGTACGCGGAAAACACTTACAGGTGATGTTCCAAGCCCTTTTAATCCACCTCCAGGGTGTAAGTTTCAGGGGAGATGCCCTCTTGTTGAAGACAGGTGCAAAAAAGAAGAAATAGGCTTTTACACGGTAAATGAGAACCATACAGTCCGATGTTGGAAGGTAGTTAGGTAAATGGTTACCTCTCACAGAGCGCACAGAGACGCAAAGTTTTTGAGCTGAATTTCTGAGCGGGCAATTCAATTCAAAATGAATACCGCTCACGCGGGATTCATCAACTTGGTTAGCAGATATCAAATGATCAATCTACTTGCTCATTGATGCTGTCATCAAAGTTAGAAAAATGCCCCAAAAGGGGCTGATTATTTTGCCTGATTTTTCTACCCCTGCCCCGTTAAATTCGCAGACTATTTAACTGGGGTCAAAAAATCAGGCAAAGAGGAATATCTCCGTGATCCCTGCCCGACAGACGGCAGGCGGGTCTGCGTGCTCGAGCGATCCCGCGATAAATCTGGGGAGAGCGGGCGAGAGAAACATAATCCCATGATCAAATACAACTGGAGGATAAAAATGACCATACCCAAAACAAATAGTGAAATTACACAAAAAACAATTGGCCAGCTGTTGAATGATGTCGCTGCTGAATATCCCAACAATATGGCCCTTGTTCATTCCAATTCTAATATCAGGCAAACATATAATCTCTTTTTATCAGAAATAAACAGGGCCGCAAGAGGTCTGATAAAAATAGGTATTAAAAAGGGTGACAGGGTTGCGCTTTGGGCACCTAACTCGCCTGAATGGATTATCTCACAGATGGCTCTCGCAAAAATAGGCGCTATTGTTGTGCCAGTAGATCATGGAGCAGAAAAAGAAGATCTCCGTTACATCCTGGAACAATCAGGGTCACGCTCCATTATTATGGCAAGGGAACTGGAGCTTGATAGAGAGCTAAAAGAAAAACTCAAAAATACCATTGTTTTAGATGAAAAACGCTATCCTGGTATGACTTCATGGCAGGAGCTAATGGAAATGGGTGATGCTATTGATCTTGAAACTCTTGCTCAAACAGAAAATGAAATTAGCCCGAATGATCCAGTTGCCATAATGTATACATCTGGAACTACCGGTAAGCCAAAGGGTGTTGTTCTTGACCATTGTGGTCTTGTTAATAAATCCATATTTGCAGCATTGAGACAGGGACTTAACAATCACGATAGGCTTTGCTTATTTTTTCCCCTATTTCATATGTTTGGAAATACATGTATTGTATTAGCAGGGCTTATTAAGGGTGCTTCAATTATCATACCCTGCGCTACCTTTGAGCCATCCAAGATACTATCAGCTATTTACACTGAAAAATGTACTGCCATTTATGGCTCTCCGAGCATGCTTATCACCCTCATCGATAACGCAGAATTTGATCCTGAAAAGTGGAAAACGCTTAGTAAAGGGACAATAGGTGGTGCACCATGTCCGATAGAATTAATGAGAAAGCTTGTGGAGGATATAGGTATTTCAGACATTACCGTCGCCTACGGTATCACGGAGGCCTCTTCATGGATAACTATGACCAGGCCTAATGATCCTTTAGATATCAGGGTTTCAACCATTGGCAGTGCCTTGGAATGCAATGAGGTCAAGATATTAGATCCGACAACCGGTGAAGATCTTCCACCTCACAGTCAGGGAGAACTTTGTACCAGGGGTTTTCTGATGAAGGAATATTATAACATGCCTGCTGCAACTGCATCTGTTGTTGATAAACAAGGATGGTTCCATACAGGAGATCTCGGCGAGATGGATGAAAATGGCTATGTTACAATAACAGGAAGGCTCAAGGATGTTATCGTAAGAAAAGGAGTTGAGATTTATCCAACGGAGTTAGAGGAAATAATCTATAAGTTGCCCGGTGTCTCAGAAGTTCAAGTTTTTGGATTCCCGCATCCTGAAAAAGGCCAGGAAATCGCTGCCTGGGTAAAAATCAAGGAAGGTGCACAGGTCTCTCTTGAGAGCCTTGAAAAATATGTTAAGAATACTGTTTCCAAAGAGAAAGAGCCAGATTACTATAAAGTAGTCACAACATTTCCCATGACACGATCAGGCAAGGTACAGAAGTTTAAACTGGCAGACATGGCAAAAGAGGAATATCTGGATTAAGTGAAGAAGGTAACCACGCGGATATTGCGATAACTATGAGATTAGGATTTGAAATCTGGATTAAAACCAAGCTATTACCTGATAGTGAGAGCTGTCCACACAAGAATATGGAAGCAAAGCAAGCTCATGGCATCGATTCTTTGTCTCTAACGTCCTCTTATTAAAAAAATGGTCCTTTTTTAATATCGGAAAAATCTTCCGAGTGCTGTTAGTATAGAGGCTATTTACACTCCCCGATTCGCTTGCCATTCATGTGGGTGGTAATTTTCATATTTGCCGGAGGCATTACCATTACCATTGTACCTTTAAGACTATTCCCGCTGTAGGTCGTCTTGCCTGTTCCTTTCATTTTTCCACCCTGGGTGGTGCATTCAAGGGTCCAGGTCACTGTATCGCCATCTACTTTTACATCGGTAACTGTGCACTCCTGTCCCGGTTGTTGAGGGCCCTGCGGAACAAAGTCCTTTTTTGTCAGGCACTGAGTGTGTTTCATCGGCGGCATTGCCATTCCCGGCATTTCTGTTTTTATGGTCATTTCCCAAAGCCCTGCCTTCATATTTGGCACTGAACCAGCAAAGGAAATTGAAGCGGCTGTCAGGAGAATTATTGAGGCGAAGAATAGTTTTTTTATCACGGGTATCCCTCCTTTTTTTTGAAATGCTATCGGCCTATTTCTTCTTTAGTTTCCACAATACTCTGTGTTGTCTTTTTCCTTTAATTGTATATATATGAGATAGCTGTGTATAGTCAAGCTGTGTAGTCAAAAAAATATTGAACTGTCCTTTAGAAACATCCTATAGAAAGTTTTTGCTAAAATCTTTGTTATATGGAACGGAACAGCATGTGGGTTGAAAGCCGGGCTTCAATCCGAGATTTAATGCCAGATCAATTGTCTCTTTTGACCATACAGCCATTCTGGTAGCCCCTGCATAAATGGCCAGCTCTTCCATTATATGTCCTTCTTTATTTCTTGGCCTCTCACACCCCAGAGATATTGGAGTTTGGGGCATCATCAATCGGGCCGTGGCAATCAATCGAGCAATCTCTATTGGAGATGGGGGCAAGACATCTGACATAGGTGTACCTTTTAATGGCATAAGAACAACAATTACAAAAGAAGAAGGCTTAAAACGACTTATAATTCGCAGGGCATTATATTCGCCATGTATTTTACCATACATGAGCCCAGCCACAATATGAGGGACAACATCAAGGCCTGATTTGAAGAGATTCTCAAGTGATGTTATCACCTTTTGAAGACTATCAAGGTGGTAAATCTTTTTTGCAGTTTCCTCATCACCCATTACATCAATTAGTGCCTGATCCACGCCTGCTTCTTTAAGGGCGACTGCTGTGTTGAAATCTAAAAAGCCACTATGTACAGATAGAAATAAATCTGTTTCAGTCTTTATTTTTTGTATTGCCTGATAGAATTTCCCCCAGGGGAGCCTCCCTTCAAGGTCTGATCCGCCGCTTAAAAGAACCCCTAAATGACCTGAATGCGCTAACTTAAGGCACTTTGTTATAAGAGTTTCTGGATCTCTTGCCTTTATCATAGGCTTTAGAAGCAATCCCTTACAGTGCTCACATAGTAACTGGCAACTATCCCCGGTTAATGATAGAGCAGGGTACAGGCCCCTCATCTTTCCATACCTGATCATACCAGGAAGGTAAAATGTAAAATTGCTTCCATGGTTCTCTCTGGTAACATTCCACGCTTGATCAAAGAGATCCCTGTCTTTCTTTTGTATTATATTGTCACTACCTTTTTTCATTTGGATTACTTTTTCTTGACAGATAAGGTTTCTTTTAGAATACTTCTTTAATAAAATAGTTTATGCCAATTGTCTATTATGTGTTTTTAAAAGGAGGGATCTTATGAAAATATTTTTTTCTTATTTTAAATTACTTTTCTGTATAGCCCTTATCTTCTTTTTTGCATGTGCTACTATCTCTAAACTTGAAGTTACATATAACACTATGCCAAAATCGAATACTCTGGAGGGAAAGGAAATATATTTCGCCTTTATTGACAAGAGAGCCAATAAAGATATTATTGGCAATGGAGCAAAGAGGGTATATAAAAATTTTTCTGGGAATATTAATTATTTTCTATCAAAAGTAGAAAAGGAGAGATTCCTTGTTGGAATTTATGACATAGAAACCCTTTTTAATAAAACCTTTACTCTTTATTTAGAGAATATGGGACTACAATTGTTACCTGAGCGGAAAGAAGGGATTCCAGAGTTAGCTATAAACTTATACGATTTTACTCTGGATCTGTCTGGCCGTAGGTGGATTGCCAAAATAGATTACGAGGTTGAATTTACTCAGGAGGGAAATGTTTTAACCAGGAGATTTAAGGGCCAGTCAGAAAAGTTTCGAATTTCCCGCCTAAAACAGGCGCATCAAGTAATGAGTGAAACATTTAATGATATGGTAAATAAACTTGATGTAAAGAGACTGTTCGTTGATATCTCAGAGTAAAAAAGGGCGAAGGAGCCCGCTGCCGGATGGCGGGCAGGCTTAAGGTAAATTAGTTAAGTCGTTAATTCGTTGAATAGGTAATTATTTGACTATTCAATCATGTAACCAATTTTGCAGGGGATCTCATTGATTTATGTTTGATTTACAGAATCTAAAGACTATAGGCCGCTATCAGATTCTTAAACAATTAGGGCATGGCAGTGTGGGAGCTGTTTATCTTGGAAAAGACCCTTATATTGAACGTCACGTAGCTATTAAGGTTTACCGTCTCCCTAATGATAAAGGCCCTGAGGAAATAGAGGCCTATAAGAAGAGTTTTTTTGTTGAGGCACAATCTGCAGGGCGTCTTATGCACCCAAATATTGTAACCATATACGATGCTGATCTACAACAAGACTTTTGTTATATTACCATGGAGTATATAGGCGGATCTACCTTAGAGAAATTTTGTAAGCCGGATAATCTTTTGCCTATAGAGAGGGTACTCAAGATTATTTTCAATGTATGCAAAGGCTTAGAATATGCCCATCAAAACCAGGTAATTCACCGTGACATAAAACCCTCTAACATCATTCTTAGCCTATCAGGTCAGGTAAAAATAACTGATTTTAGCATCGCCTATATCAAAAGGGGTCACGCAACTGTTGTTAAGGGTTTATTCGGCTCCCCCAGCTATATGTCACCTGAACAAGTTAAAGAGGAGTTTATAACAGAGAGAAACGATATCTTTTCTCTTGGCTCAGTCCTTTATGAACTTCTCACCGGTAAAAAGGCATTCGAAGGAGAAAACGAATACTCTATTATGTTTAAGATTGTGAACAATGACCCTCCCCCAATTCTGGAATTAAAACCAGAGTTACCAACAATATTCGGAGATATTTGTAACAAGGCCCTCGCCAAGGATCCATCTCAACGGTATCAGTGCAGCATGGACTTTGCTTACGATCTGAGGCTGGCCTTACATAGCTTAAAGGAAATACCAAAAGAAACCCATGACAGCGAGTTGTTAACTTATATCAAAGATCTGCCTTTTTTTAGCACCTTCACTGAAAATCAGATTGACCAGATCCTTTCGGCATGTGATTTAGTTAAGGTTGAGAAGGGTGAGACGATTATACAAGAAGGAGAGATAGACGATTCTTTTTATATTTTGATTAGTGGTCAAGTGGTGGTCAAAACGGGGAAAAAAAGGCTGGCTGTTTTAGAAAAGGGACAATGTTTTGGAGAGATGGCCTATCTGACCGGTGAAGCTCGCTCAGCTAGCATTATTACCAAAGAGGAGTGTATTTTACTGAAAATCAGTTCTACCCTTTTGAATGGATTATCCGAAGATATTCAGCTTCTATTCTTTAAAAACTTCACTCAAACAATAATCAAACGTCTATCCAAATGAGCCACAAAGGCATAAAAAAGCCCCTGGATAATTAATCCCAAGGGCTTGAAAAGCAGTAGGAGGGGATGTTAAAGGTTAAAATCAGAGTGTCCTGTCAAGGTAGGTAGGTTAAGCCATTCCCAAAAAATGGCAATTTTACTTTCTGATCAATTACATCTCTGCCCAAATATTAAATATGGTTGGATTGAAGGTTTCAAAACGTATTGGAAAGGCTTCTGGAGATGCTCTGGCTTATGACTAATAGCAGTATACAAAAGCGAAGTGATAGACAGTACCTATACAATATATGGAATTTCCAAAAAAAGCAGGCCCGCGATGGACCTGCTTTATCACTTAAGAAGGGGTATCCGCAAAACCACCTTACATTTCAATTGTAATTCCGGCGATGTCTTTCATTAAATCAAATTTAATCTTCCTCCATGTTGGACTTCCCTCAATGAAAGCTTCCTTATAACTACCCCAGGGTTCATTAATCTCGTAAACTTCAAAGTCCATTTCTCCATTCATATTGACATCCTGGTACGTAAAAACGCAATAGGTTCCTTTTGGTACGTTATCAAATGTAAACGATACTTTTCCTGCTTTTTTCAGATCAGCATTCATGTGTATAACCTTGCATGGTGATTGTGATAGCTCATGCCGTGCGCGATGGAAATCTTGAAATCCTTCCATAGTAAGCAGACATATATATATGTCCCCATCATATTGAAAAGTCACTTCTCCTGATACGGTGAATTTTTCTTCCGCATACGCAAAAGCAAACACCATGAAAAGAATTCCCAACAAAAGCATTAACTTTTTAAACATGATACACCTCCTTTTCTTAAAAAACTCACCCTTGTTAATTTTCTGCACTATAAGTGTTTTTCAAAAAAAAGGCAGAGCCACAGATGACGAGCCGATCGCTTAACGTGTTGAAGAAAAGTGAAAAAGGACTGCTGACTGAGTATCAGCGGTCCTTTTCTTTCTGGAAGAAATCTTCCGCAACGGGCAGATGCTATACTGACTGTAAAATTCTAAGCAGCTTTGTTACTGATAATCCTAAAAACAGCAGTTAGATTAAAGAATCGTCATAACTTATTGCAAAAACTTTACTTTCCAATGTTCCCTGCAGGTGGTCCTTTGAGCAAAAAAATCCCTCTATCAGATTCTACCCGATAGGGAGACAAATGTTAAGAAGTTTTCAACACGTTAAGCGATCGGCTCGCCACAGATGACTCTACCCTTTTCTTGTGCTATTGCATTAATTTGATAGCCTCACTAACTTTATGACATATTCTGATATCGTAGCTGTAGCCCGGCACATCGGTAAACTTGAGATAGGCCTTAGTGATGGTATCAAATGCTTCTTTGGCCTTAGCATCATCCACTTCTAAAATGGAAATGTTGTGATACCCTTTTTCGGTTGTGGAATAAACATAATTACCTTTTCCCTTAATATACTCAGGGAGACGAGGTAACACCAAAAAGCGCTTAGCAACTTCCCTACCACTTTGTATAGGATAGTCCGAATGGCAAATAATAATCATTTTATCCTCCTATTTGAAAAGAGAAAAACAATTTCCCCCAAAAGACTTGGGCGTAATTTTTTGAAAAAGCCCATTAAACACTTAAAGCATTAGACATTGAAATTAGAAGACCTCCAATCAGGTAATATCAACCCTCATGGAGGCTCCATTTAAGGAATTTCAAATGCCCTATTTTTTTAAATCGTTTCATGTCCTGTTTAGCGAAAATAGTTATTTTGTTTCGCATCAAGCCGTCAATTTAAACGACTTCGAACTTGCTGTTGTAAACTACCGTTTCGTCAATTAGCCTATCTCGCCATGTTTGGTGTGGTTGATGGTTTTTGGTCTTCTAAAAGGATTAAGCCCCCCAACAGAACAACCACTTCCTGTTGGGAGCGCAGCATGCACATTTTGAGTGGTTTCTCCATAGGAAAAATAAATAGTAGAAATTTTAAAATTTGTTATTAGTAAGGATGACACAAGGGAAACAAAAGTCAAGACGGAATTGTTAGGTAGAAAATACGGATGGAAAATACCGATTATTTGAAAACCAACAGGTGGGATCTGATACGGGTTATTTTCTGGGTTTCTTTTTTTAAGAGGTGCTGCATTGTTTAATAGGCAAATGTTACTCATGGGGTTGTAACAATATATTGTGGGAGGAAAAGGTAAGCGAACAATTCAGGTTACGTGCCAGATTGGGTACATAGATTCTATTTGATTTTATTCAATACTACAAACACAATACTTGAAAATTTCAGCCTTTCAATTGTTTCCAAGTATAGCAGTAATCAAAGCCTAAGCATTAACTCGCAAATCAGTCGCGCGACTTTTTGCGTCGGCTGTATTTGCCTTGTTATATAGTTTCTGAAGTATCTGCTATTTTTGTAATCTGTGGGACTGGTTTCTCCCAACGCTTAAGGTGTTGAAGAACACCTTGATAATAGTTCACAAGCATTTCTTCAATAATCTGTACTACTCCTTTCCTGCTCTCAAATTTACTACCAAGATACTTGAGGAACATAATGCTGAAACTCTTAATTTCTCGAGATCCGATCATGTCAGCAGCCGAGTCTAACTCATTGAAGTGTAATCGAATTGGATCCTTGACAAATTTGAGGTTGATCTCGATAAATAAATCAGGCAATAACGAATTGAAAAGATCTGGATTCTTCTTTTCGGATTGCTTCAATTGATTGCGAACCCATGAAATTTGACCTCGTGTTTTCTTATCAAGAGGTGGATTTAAAGTGGCGGACATTTCGACATTCTTACGATCAAAAAATGCTCTGATATCTAAGAATGCGGCTGCTCTGTCAATCTGTAAAGTTGACCCAAGATATCGATTATTGATAAGCTCCTTCTTTTCATATTTAACTCTTGCTGATAAATCATTTTTAAATTTTATTTTTCCTGATTTAACAAGAAGACCAAGTTTACGGCTAAGAATTAGAGCCATATCACGTTCTTCTTGCAACCAGCTGGAGACTGTATCTTCCACACAAGGATCTGTCATATTAAGTGAGGTCCCAGCATTCGCTTTTTGAGTCAATTCGACCCAACCAGGCTTCATTTGCGTGAAGCCAAGAATACCTGAATTAGGTGATTCAAAATAATCCACGATTTCCTTCATAATCTCAACTTGATCAGTGTCAGAAATATTGTTGCCGCTTTCAGCTAAGAGAATGTGCGCAATTGTTAAAATGAAGGACCATGACAGGTGATAGGTAGATACCTGTTTCGGTGTGCGAATATTGAGAGGGGATTGGGTTGGGAACGATACGAATTGATTAGAGACAGTAAGCAGGTTAGGAATTCCGTAAGCTTTTGCTATTCCGAGGTAATCTTGGATCTGTTCCTCATTTAGCTCGATACTTTTATTTTTAACCTCAAGCAGTAGAGCATCTATGATTGTGTTACATCGAATTACTATGATCAATCCATCGACTCGTTTTCGCTCAAATAGAACGAATTCAGCCTCTGTATACATACGGAGATACTTACTTCTGCTAAAGTCAATTGTTCTGAAAATCTGATCTCGGAATTCATTCACTAACCTAAGCGCAGATAAGAATATCGACGTTATCGCCATCTCGTCACCCGGCTTGTAGAAGGGGATAAGTCTGGCTGGTTGTAAATACAGCTCTTTTCCTGAACTCAGCAATGAATCGAAATCATTCACTGACATACCTATCAGTTTTATTGGCTTTGCACTCATTATTTACCCCTTTTTTAGATAGACCATATAACAAGTGATTATATGGTTTCTGTTTAACTTACAAAAAATAATATCCTTTGCTCTAAAAATCAGTCTGTTTTATGACTTTCCTAACTGTATAACATTGCAATTTGCATGATAAAAAGAAAACTGCTTTTCTCCGAAGAACCTATTTTAAAAATATTTGAGTTTTGATTACGTGCCACAGGTGACAGCAGGATTCTATCCGATTTTATTACAACATACAAATACAATACTAAACTTTTTCGTCTTCAAATTTGTCCAGGTGTATAGCAGAACACAATTGTAGTTTTCCGAATTGCGAATTTAGATATCACAGGTTTTGATGAAGGTGTACATTTTCCAGATAAGTTGGAGATATCAATGAATTTGAGGCTTTAAGAAATTCAGGCTTATCATAAAAGTCTATTTCTTATACATAATGAAATATGGCCAAGTTTCAGGATCTACAGTTGGATAGGCTTTATAATCATAAACAAGTTCTAATGTATTTCCATCGTCGCTGATCTTTACCAAGGCGTATTTTTTCGGAAACGCGTCACCTTCATCGAAAATCACATGAAGCCAAACATTGCCGCCCTTATCAATCCAACTCTTTTCAATTGTATATGTGCCGATATACATAGGAGATTTTGAAGTTTCATTGCTATAAAATTCCCATTTGCCATCCTTATTCATTATTTTTATTCCAGTAAAAAACTCGCTTTCATAATAGGCAGGATTTATCCAGGTTGTACAAAAGTATTTCATTGCCTCATCTACAGAAATTTCCTTCTTTTGATCCTCTGCTAATACAAGGGGAGCCACAAATAACATTAAGATACCTAGAAAAACCAATTTTTTTCTTTTCATTTTGCCCTCCATTTATAGCAAGGTTCATTAAATATATTGTTTTCTAAGCAAGAATTATTAATGTAAACAGAGGCTCAAAAGGTGGTCAGACGAGACGCAAGATTCGACTCAATCAGAAAAGCAGTGCTTCAGGTAAGCATTTAATAGGAAAATCAGGGCCATCTTAGATACATGTATACCTAGGTCCCTGAAGTTTTTCAATCAAAATTGGGGATTTTGGAAACTGGTAATACATTGAGAATATCACAAGAATAAGAAAACCTTTAATTCCCAATGGGAAAAGCCAAAAATTTGGCGGATTCAAAACTTTCTACTA
>Ga0315543_1000118_pt1 | contig 97231 bp, 82 predicted proteins | sample SalMarSW160210MG_2_FD_203098 | JGI IMG/M metagenome (GOLD analysis project Ga0315543, IMG submission 203098) | Salt marsh sediment microbial communities from the Plum Island Ecosystem LTER, Massachusetts, United States - Salt Marsh Sediment SW1601-210 ... | reverse complement strand
GATGAACTGTTGCCCGGTAATCTGATTATCAAATCAGCTTAAAATCATTTGAAAACCCTAAATTTGTAATAAGCAAGAGGCATCAGACCGAAGGCTTACATTCATCCTGAATATAGACTGCAAACGGTATTGTTTTACCGTTTTTTAGTTCGTAGATAGTATCTCCAAGATGACCCCAGTAATATATGCTGTTGTTACGCTCAAAAAACTGAGTTGACCGGATACTGACCTCGGTACTGAAGTTTTCAAACGTGTTTCTTTTAAAATCGATTATATTACCAATTGTGTCTGAAACCAACCAATCATAATCAGATACTTGAAGGGTCGAATTATCAGAGAAATACAGTCTATCATCGAAAAAGGTGATACCTGAGAATATTCCGGATTCATATGTCGGGAATTTTCTTAATAAATCTCCATTTTTATTGTACACTTTAATAATATTCCTGTCAAGTATATATATGTTACCGGTTGAGTTATCAATATCAAAATAATATTGTCGGCTTAATTCGTCCGGAGCATTTCCAACCTTGCACATTTCCATCTGATAATTTCCTTCAATGTCATATTTAAGAATACTTGTATATGTATCTATCAGAATGAAATCGTCACAAATATCAATAGATCTTATTGCGCTTAGTATGATATGATCATCAAGTGGGATATATCTAATGTCCGATGCTATGTCTCTGAGATAGATTTTTTCATTCAGTGGTTCTGCCGGAGTTATCCGGATCTTTATCTCTCTTTGGTTCTTATGGCATCCCGGGTTAAGTAGTATCGGGAGTACCAGTAAAGCACAGGTTTGAATTATTCTTAACATAATCACATGATTGGTTTGTGTACAATAAAGGACATGGATTCATAATAATCAGAGCTATTCATCGATAATTCAGAGAAAGCTGTGATCATTGTTATTCTTTTAAACCAGACTATTAAAGATATGTATAAAATATCTATGTTAAACACATTTCAACAATTACACGAATCAACGATTAAACAAAAGGGATTCCCTGTCAGCCGTTACGGGTATGATGTTAGGCACACTAGTGCGGAGAGGAGACACGAGTGAAGTTGAGCGATCAAATTGCATGAAGATTATAATGCACTCCGTGGGTTTTGCATGGGGCATTGGGCATGGAGTTGCAACATCATATACATGTTAATAAACAAAACTCAACCTTTCTCAACCTTTCTCAACTTTCCCATATCCCTGCTGGCAATCATGGCTCCGGCTTGAAAGGTTGAAACGGGTAGATATTATGGGGTTTTTATCCCAATTCAACAATTACACTGTTCAACGATTCAACAATTAATTCGTGCCAGAGGTATACCCGCCCTTGACACTTTCGACCCTCACGGTGAACTTATTGCCCCCCTTCACTATCCATCTTACCTTTACCGCACTGTTGCCGGGGATGTTCTCAACTTCCAGCCGTTGTGGATTTCGTACCTGTTCATCGCATAAATTATTATCCTCATCAAGTACTATCATGCCTGCAATAATCTCCCCGCCGTCAAGATAAAAATAGTCGGGTGGATCTATCTTATATTTCAGGTTCTGGCCTGAATGAGTAGGCATCATCCTCAGGTTGGCAATGGTTGCCGTTACCTGCTTAAGTGATCCCTGAAGATCTTTAACTTTAATATCCCTAACCACAAGTTTTGGTGTCTGGTATGCATGGTAAAAGCAGAAAGCAGTATTACGGTGTGCATCTGATTCCAGTAAAAAGCCAGGATGATTCCGGCCAAAGTTTTTATTAAAACCACCTATTTCAACTTTACCGTACACAGGATGGTCATATTCCTTCCATGGGATAAATGCATCTTCAAAGAGAAGCAGTTTGTCAAACTTATAATTGTCCCTGTCGGCATTATGGAACATCAGGTGACTTGTCCATAATTCATTTGAATAAATAAAAGTTCCCATGAAACCGTACCACCAGTCAACTTCGCCACCATATACAGTATACATATCTTTCCATATAGTCAGGAACCTGTATCCCGGTATTATTGTTTCACCCATCTCACCGATTGCATTTATTACCCTCTCATCTTCCCTGGAATAGATTTCTGAACCCCCGTTTTCAATAGAAGGTCCTCTTAGTATCATGCCACCCGAGTTATGGTATGTCTGTGCCCCTGCAATATTCCTGTGTTTGATGCCAAAGTCCCTTACTGCTCTGTTCTCAGGGAAACTGAAAGGGTATTTGTCGGCACCACGCTGCACATAATCGGGTTCCCAGTTATAACCCCAGTCGCGGTTTGGATCATAGGATCCCTGCCTGTCTTCATTCACTTCACCATCCCCGTCATTATCAATACCTTCATAGCCCAGCATCTCATACTCTCCTGTTTCTCCATCTTCAACGCGTATCATCTGCCGCGGATCGGAGGGGTCAACTTTAAACTGGCCATAAGGATCTTTACGTCGCATCATGGATATCACACCGTCATTATTTATATCATCGAATCCATCCTCGTCAACCAGGCCGTCCTGATCATCATCCCTGGGCGCCATACCTGAGCGCGGTGAACTTGAAGTATTGGGTTCATGCATATAATTTTCCCTTGCGTCGGGATTTATTGTAGGAATAATATAAAAAACCTTGTCATCAAGCAGTTCCCTGATGAAATCATTCTCGTTATACATCTCTGCCAGGTACCATGCTGCATATAATGCCATTTCGGTGCCCTGGATCTCGTTAGAATGTATATTACCGTCGATATAATAGCCAGGTTTATGATCAGGGTCCTGGTTTTTATGGTTCGTGATTATCATTGTGATCAGGTCACGTCCTTCGTATGATTTACCGGCAGATTCTATTTTTACAAGGTCGGGATATGCTTTTGCCAGTTTTTCGCACAGGTCTTTTATTCCTGAATAGGTATAATACTTATTCCAGGTTACATTGACCCTTGGATTTGCAGGAGTTCCGGCAGCTTTGAAGAACCTTTCATCTTTCTGAGCCTGTGCTGACATTGTCAGCAGAAATGACAATATAATTATTATTGATTTTTGTAATTTATACATGACTGATTATTTTTTTCTGTTTGATTACCTGATAGTGAAAATGATCTCGTCCGTTCCGCAATTAATAGCCCCTGCTGATATTATAAAATCTCCTTTACCACTTATCAGCCAGCTGTATTCACGTGACTCATCACCCTTAAGTCTTTCAGCAATAATAATTTTCTTTCCGCTAAGCAGTTGGAAATCAGAAGCTGATTTTAGTTCTACCTTCATCTTCCTCATCCACTTAACCTGTTCACCAAGCTGGCTTGCCGTTGAGAACAATCCTTTATTATGGAGAGTAACTGTGACCCTGTACAGATTCTTATCGAGCTCTTCGGTCTTAAGGTCAAGCAGCTCAACCTGTGGGTGCAGTTTTGCTGCATCAACCAGGAAAAGGTAATTTGAGTCAATTACTTCCTCAAGCATTTCCTCAGGAGGGTTATACATGGCAAAAGGTTTAATACCACCTGCTTCAACCGTTTTCCCGGGGAAGTCAGGGTGGCTGATCTCCTGCCAGGGGATAAACACCTCATTATTTATATTTTCGGAGGCATATTTAAGGAATGAAGCTTCGGTTGATAATCCTTTTTCTTTCGGGAACCACCATCCGGGTGTTGAATAGCTATACCTGCCATAATGGTAATATGCCCATTCCATGAAGTTGCCGGGTTCACGTGTGAATCCGGGTGATCCTTTGTATCCTGTATGCTCCATGTATTTTTCTGACAGCAAAGTATTGTACATCTCGTCTTCAGGCAATATGGATGTTATTTTCTGTGACCTCCTGCGTCTTTCCTGTGGTGCCTGCTGTGCCTGTTGTGCTTGTGGGGTCTGTCCCCTGGCTTTAAATGCCTGTCCGAGGTTGTCCTGTGGTCCGAAGGAAAAGACCACAAAAATATTAAAATGATCATACAGGAAATCTGCCACTGCCCTGGATTCTTTTTCTGATGCGGCATTTATACCTGCATTCTCCCCGAATTCCTCGTATTCAAAACTGAAGTTATTATTGAAATTCACTCCACCGGGGCTGTCCTCATTAAACAGGCCATCTTTATCATTATCTATGCCTTCAGTATATACTAACCAGCTGCCTGATTCACCTTTTGAAACATCTGCTTTTTTCATCAGACGGTTATCGTCTGGATCGAGGGTATAGTCACCCGTAGGGTCTTTGATCCTTATCATGGTTATCAGTCCGTCACCGTTAAGGTCTTCACAGGGATCTTCATCAGTATTAAAATCCCGGTCATTATCTGTCGGGTTTGCGTTTACCAGCTTTTCATATTGCGGATCAGATAAGAAGCCTGAACTGGCATCGGGGCTTGCATCAGGTATGACATAAAAGCTTACCTTTCCGATCAGTTCATTTATCTCATCATTACCGGAGTTTTCCAGAAGTCTTTCAGCAAAGCCAAGGGCAATCTCCCTGCTTGCAACATATCTTCCGTCAATACCGCCAATAATGGCTATAGCCGGTCTTGTCCCTATGTCACCGGTTCCTATTGTCAGGACATTGATATCTTTCCCGGAATCTGTTTTGCCTATAGTCTCTAGGATTGTTAACCGGGGATAGCTTTTGTTTAAGCCACTGAGAATAGAATTTATTTCCCCTGTACTGTGATATTTTACCTGGCTGTAGATAATTGCTTCCGTGGCAAAAAACGCAATAAAGGAGAGCAAAAGGAACTTGATGATTATTTTCATAGTACTCTGGTTTGTGTTTTTATTTAGGCTCACAATTTAATAAGTATATTTTAAAGATGGTTTTTGTAAAGCCTGCTAATTGTTGATTTAAGATAAATTAACACTTTACAGTTAGGCTAAGGCAGGTTGATAAGGTTTATAAAGTTTATAAAGTCTGGCATATCAAACGTTCAAACACTCAAACATTCAAACCTTGTTCAGGGAACCTCAATCCCTTTTCTCTGCTCTTGAGCCGTTCATAGTTCTCAAGGTAGACCGGCGGTTCGTATGCCGGATTAAAATTCTTATTTGCAGTGAATTTGCCGGTAAAATTATTCAGATATCCTTTTACGTAATAGTGTGCCAGGGTGTAAATATATTCGTCGTTATCGCTAAGTACCGGCAGGGTAAGGGATATAAGTTCTTCAAAATGAATATCTGATCTTTCAATCAGGTAATTATATTTTTTATACAGGGCTTTATCTATTTCAATAATAACCGTGTATTTACCATATTCCTTTCTTTCGACCAGGAAATAATTTATTTCCACAGTGTCTTTAGGATTTATCTGGTCGGTTGAGTATGTCAGTTGTTCCTCGAACTGGAAACCTTCATTCATTATCTGCCTGGCTGTTTCCTCATCTTTTGTATTATGCAGAAACAATAAACAACCAGTATCCCTTTCAAGAATAGAGGCCAGGATGTCCCCGGCAGTACTCATTTTAATCATAGAGGCAGAAAAATTGAATTGTCAAATGTAATTTATCCAATATTCATTTACAACACTTGGGTGATTGTATTGTTATATATTAAATTTGCTATTTAAAGCAATAATGATGAAACGTATATTTTTCCTTGTTCTTTTTATCTTGATTATTGCAGGATGTACCCGCCGGACTGTTGACCATGGTCAAAGAGTAATAACAGTCAGTATAGAGCCTTTCAGGTTTTTTACATCGGAAATCGCAGGTGACAGTTATTCAATTAATGTAATTGTCCCGCCTGGAGCAAGCCCGGCAACTTATGAGCCTCCACCAGCAGTAATAAAGGGAATAAGTAATTCAGACATGATGATAATAAATGGTTATCTTGGTTTCGAAATGGCATGGATTGACAGGATGATTGGTTTGAATGAAAAGGTTAAAGTTTTAAAACTTGCCGACTCACAGAACCTGATAGCATCTGACAGCCACAGGCATAATGATATCACTCATTACACCGGCGTTGATCCTCATTTCTGGGTGTCCCCATTGTGTGCACGCATAATTGCCAGGGATATAAAAGACTTCCTGGTGAAGAATGATCCGGATCGGGAGGAAATCTATAACTCAAATTACATGAGGCTTGATAGTCTAATTTTGGACACAGATTCATATATAAGATCAATATTAAGTGATTCAGGTAAAAAGTCATTTATGATATTTCATCCTTCCCTGACGTATTTTGCCCGTGATTACGGACTTGAACAGATAGCCGTTGAGACAGAGGGGAAAGAACCATCTCCCTCAGAGCTTAAAGAGCTCATCGATAAGGGGAGAGAGAAAAATTTGAAAACAATATTTGTTCAGCGTGAATTTGACTTGAAAAATGCACGACTGATAGGGAAGGAAATTGGAGCTGAAACAGTTGTTATCGATCCCCTGAGTAATGAATGGGTCGGGTCATTGAAAGAGATAGCTGAGAATATAGCCAGGTAATAATATATAATTAAATTACTATGTCCACATTAATAGAACTGAAAGGGATAAGTGCATCTTATAACGGTTATGCAGTTCTTGCGGAAGTTAACCTGAAGATCCGGGAGGGTGATTTTATTGGCGTAATCGGACCAAATGGAGGGGGAAAGACAACCCTTCTGAAAGTAATACTTGGTTTAATTAAACCAACCGGGGGAGAAATAGTCTTTAACACGGATAAAATAAGGCGCAATAAGATAGGCTACCTTCCACAGATGGCAGAAGGTGATAATAACTTTCCGGTTTCAGTTAGAGATGTAGTGTTATCAGGGCTGATGATAATCAAAGGCCATAATGCAAGGATGAACAGGGAAGACAGAATAAAGGCAGATAATGTACTTAATGAACTGGGTATTTACCATTTGCGTAACAAGTCATTAAATAATCTCTCCGGGGGTGAATTACAAAGGGTTTACCTGTGCAGGGCCCTGATAGGTTCACCCAAATTACTGCTGTTAGATGAACCTGGCAGCTTTGTTGATACAAGCTTTGAACAGGGCTTTTATGATAAATTGAAGGAGCTGAATAAAACAGTTACCATAATGATGGTATCACATGATGTCGGCACAATATCAGCTTTTGTCAAGAGTTTTGCCTGTGTAAACCGCAAATTGCATTTCCACGATTCAGGCCGGATTACTACTGAGCAGTTGAAAGCTTATGATTGTCCTATACAATTGATTGCCCACGGGGATGTTCCACACACCGTTTTAAAAACCCATTAGTTATGCTTGAAGCCTTCCTTGACTATAACTTTTTATTTAAGAGTTTTCTGGCAGTGATATTTGGAAGTATAACCGCGGGGATAGCCGGTTCATATATAGTTTCAAAAAAGATGGTTTTTCTCTCAGGGGGTATTACCCATTCAAGTTTTGGTGGAATAGGTATTGCATATTTTATTGGTATAAGCCCGGTTTTTGGTGCTGCCTGCTTTGGAGTTGCTTCAGCACTGGGAATACAGTACCTTGCATCCAGGCAGAAAGTGAGTGAAGACTCTGCCATAGGTTTTTTGTGGGCCTTCGGCATGGCTGTGGGTATAATTTTTATTTATCTTACCCCGGGTTATACACCGGACCTTATGAGTTATCTGTTCGGAAGCATCCTTACAATTAATACTGCTGACTTAACAGCACTTCTTATTCTGTCAGCAATCCTGTTGTTTTTCTTTGCAAGGTACTATCGTTCTATCTTATATGTTGCTTTTGATGAGGGTTATGCCAGGACTTTTTCTTCCAGGGTCGACCTGTTCAAATACCTTCTTATTGTCCTGGTCTCGCTGGTTATAGTATTGAATATACGTATCGCGGGTATTGTACTTGTACTTTCACTCCTGACAATACCACCGAATATTGCATTGTTATATACAAAGAATTTCAGTAAGATGATCATTATTTCGATAATAGCCGGTTTCGTTGGGATGTTTTCCGGTCTGGTAGCCTCATGGTACCTCAATATCCCTACGGGAGCAACGATTATCTTTACCCTGGTGCTGCTGTGGATAATCAGCAGGATGGTTAATTTTAGGGCAAAACCTGAAATAATAAAGGCTAAGGCTCCTCCTCCGATGTCGGGGATTTGAAATCCCCGACAATCTACGGCGGACAAAGTAAGGCTAAGGCTAAGGAAAGGAAAAAGTTGAGACTCACTATAGTCTAAAAGACCAGTAACGAGTAACAAGAAACTAGAAACGAGTAACATAAAAATCATGGAATACGACGTAATTGTAATAGGCAGTGGGCCTGGAGGTTATGTGGCAGCGATACGGGCTGCACAGCTGAAAATGAATGTGGCAGTGATTGAAAAGGCAGAACCGGGGGGTGTATGCCTGAACTGGGGGTGTATCCCCACAAAGTCATTGCTTAAAAGTGCAAAGGTGTATGATTTTGTAAAGCATGCAGCTGATTATGGAGTTAATATAGATGGTGGAGTAAAGGCTGATCTTGGGAAGATGGTAGAAAGGAGCCGGTCAGTGGCTGATGGAATGAGCAAGGGTATCAGTTACCTGTTTAAGAAAAACAAAATTGATCTTATCAAAGGCTTCGGTAAGCTAAAAACAAAGGGAGTGATTGAAGTTGTTACTGAAAGCGGAAAGAAGGAGCTAAAATCTGACCATATTATCCTTGCAACAGGAGCACGGCCCCGGGAATTGCCTGGAGTGAAAATAGACGGGGAGAAGATAATTGGTTACCGTGAAGCAATGACACTAAAGAAACAACCTGAATCAATGCTAGTTATAGGCTCAGGCGCAATAGGCAGTGAGTTTGCACATTTTTATAATTCAATAGGAACAAAAGTGTCTCTTGTGGAGTTCCTTCCAGCCGTGGTACCAAACGAGGACAAGGATGTATCGAGGCAACTTGAACGTTCCTTCAAGAAGGCAGGCATGAAGGTACTTACCGGCTCAAGCGTGGAAACAGTTGACACAGGCGGTGAAAAATGCGTGGCCAGCATTAAAACAAAGAAGGGAATGGAAGAGATTGAAGCTGACATAGTGCTTTCGGCAGTAGGTATAACGGCCAATATTGAGGGGATCGGGCTTGAAGAGGCGGGTGTTAAAACAGAAAAGGGGAAAATACTCGTGGATGAATACTATAAAACAAATGTCGGCGGCGTTTATGCTATTGGCGATATTGTCCATGGTCCGGCACTTGCACATGTGGCATCAGCAGAAGGTATTATATGCGTTGAAAAGATTGCCGGACTGGAAGTTGAAGCACTTGATTATAATAATATCCCTGCATGTACTTATACATCACCCGAAGTGGCATCATGCGGATATACCGAAGAAACAGCAAAGGAAAAAGGTTATGATATAAAAGTAGGTAAATTCCCTTTTACTGCAAGTGGTAAAGCCTCTGCTGAGGGTGCTAAAGACGGATTCGTTAAACTCATTTTCGATGCAAAATACGGTGAAATGCTGGGTGCTCACATGATAGGCACCGGTGTTACTGAAATGATATCCGAAATAATAGTGGCAAGGAAACTGGAGACCACTGCGCATGAAATAATTAAATCAGTTCATCCCCATCCAACAATGTCGGAAGCAATCATGGAGGCTGCGGCAGCAGCTTATGATGAGGTGATACACCTGTAAAGCCAAAAGGTAAAATTAAAAAGTTTGAATGTTTGAGCGTTTGAATGTTTGAGTTCAAACCGTTCAAACTGATCAAACTGATCAAACCATGACAGGGTAACGCAACCTAATTACACCAATATTCATCTATTTATTTGGTGGAAGTGTAGCAGGTACATTTTCCGGATCTGATAATTTATTTCTATATTTATATTCTAAAAGGAAATAAATTGCCGGAACTACGGAAAATACTCAGAGGCTGTCTGGCAGGTAATAAACGTGACCAGGAACTGCTTTACCGAAGGTACTCTGCAAAGTTTTACGGAGTTAGCCTTCAGTATTCAGGTTCGCACGATGAAGCAAGAGATGTACTGCAGGAAAGCTTCATAAAGATCTTTACCAGCCTGCATACTTTCAGCGGAGAGGGTTCTTTTGAAGGCTGGATGAGACGTATTGTAGTTAATACGGCTCTGGAAAAACACCGTAACAGATATTATCTTAACAAGGTGGATGAGGTGGGCTATGGTAATGATACATTACCTGAACTTGAAGCAACTGATATTTCAGGAATGGAATCTGAAGACCTGCTCAATTTTATTATGGCATTGCCGCCTAAATACAGAATGGTGTTCAACCTGTATGCACTTGAAGGATATTCCCATAAAGAAATTGCAGGGATGCTGAATATTTCTGAGGGTACGTCAAAGTCAAACCTTTCCAGAGCCAGGGGCATTCTTCAGAAGAAGGTTGAAATATATCTGGGAATAAAGAAAAGGATGAATGGTTAAGAGAGATTCACATATTGATGTATTATTCAGGGATGGACTCAGCAATATAGAGGTACTCCCACCAGCATCTGTATGGGAAAATATTGAGCCCGTTCTCAGGAAAAGGAACAATAAAGGTTTATTCTTCAGAATAGCTGCAGGTATAGCTCTGCTTACCTCTCTGGGTTTAATGGCATACTTTTATGCCAGTACAGTGCTGAATGCAGGACAGGAAGAGGCACTGGCTTTTGCAGGAAATAACCTTTCCACTCTTTTTGATCCTACTTATATCGATATTGCCGTTGATGCACCAAAAACAGAGCCGGTGGTTGAAAGCCCAGCTGTTACACCGGCAAGTGCTGAAAGTTCATTACCTGGTTCTGATATTAATATGATGCCTGCCCAGATCATAAACCGTCAGAAGGTTAACCTTTCAAACGAAAAGCTTAATAACAATGTACTGAGAAATAATAATGTACTGAGATATAGTGATGCACCTGCTGAAGTTCCAGCCAGAAGTGGACCCGAGGTAGTGTTTGTTTCGGAAATATTACCGGTTGAACCTGCCATTGAGGTAAAGAGAAATAAAAGGTGGGAACTGGGAGCCATGGTTTCACCTACCTATCTCTCAACAAGTCTCAAAACTGCAAACCAGGCTTTAAGCCAGGTAAACGATAATGAGAATGGCGTATTATCATATACCGGGGGATTCAGTCTTAGCTACAGGATGACAGGCAGGCTTAGCATCCAGACAGGTCTTTATTACTCGTCACTGGGGCGCGAAGTTAAGGGTGTGACATCATATTCGGGATTTGACCCTTTTGCCAGCTCAAAAAGTGGAACAATATTCGGTGTCACAACTAGTTCAGGGACTATTAATTCAACAAACACTGATATCTACCTGGCCGATGTGGCAGGTAACAGGATAGACGGTTATTACTCGGTTGATAACTTCGATCCGACAAAATCCAATCTTATACCATTTGGCGACCAGCTGAGGCAAAATTTCGAATACCTGGAAATACCCCTAATTGTCAGGTATAAATTGATAGACAGGAAAATGGATTTCAATATTCTTGGGGGTATGTCTTATAATTTCCTTGTTGGAAACCAGACCTGGGCTATGAATAAGGCAGGATCAAAAGTGCTGATAGGATCAACAGAAGGAATTGATCATCTACTGCTGTCAAGCTCTCTTGGTATGAGCATGGAATATGAACTCAGCGAAAGGTTATCACTTAACCTTGAACCGCAGGTAAGATATTACCTTAATACCGGGGGTGACCTTGGTTCAGGCAATCCTTATACTTTTGGTATTTTCTCCGGAATGCATTTCAGATTCTGAAAAACATATCCTAAATCATATCTTAATTGATGATGTGTATGCAAAAACATTAACTTTGCACATCTGTTAATATAGTGGTCCTATACCTGAATTAAACCACAAACTCTTAACAGGCAGGATATAGTAATTGTTTGATTATAAAGTATTAATGATATGGGAAGTAAATGGATAGTAGAAACTCTTGCAGGAATAGGAGCGCTTGCCCTGGTATTTATAATAATAGGATTGATGCAGGATTATGGTGCTGACCAGGAAATCAGAGGGCAGGCACTACCGCAGGATATACAGCGTGTAATATCATTTGAGCTCCCTGATTCATTGTATTTCGCTGGAGAAAGAGTTCCACTTGAAAATTTTGATACGCGTGAAAGTCTTGATCGCGAACTTAATACAACTGCTTATCTTCATTCTTCAACACTGTTACTGATCAAAAGGTCGCATCGTTATTTCCCTGTAATTGAACCCATTCTCAGGGAATACGGGATACCTGATGATTTTAAATACCTGGCCGTGGCCGAAAGCAACCTCTCAAATACCGTTTCTCCGGTTGGTGCAACAGGTTTCTGGCAGTTCATGAATTCTACGGGTAAAGAATATGGGCTGGAGATCAGCGAGGAGATAGATGAACGTTACAACCTTGAAAAATCAACTGCGGCAGCCTGTGAATATTTCCTGAAATCATATGATAAATACGGTAACTGGACCATGGTTGCAGCATCATACAACAGAGGCCCGAATGGAGTCGACCAACTGATAGATATACAGGAACAGGATAATTATTATGATCTTCTTCTGCCGGAAGAAACATCAAGATATCTGTTCAGGATACTTACATTTAAGACTATCTTCAGCAATCCTGAGAATTATGGTTTTGATATACCTGATGAGCATCTTTATCCACCCCTTGAATATATCACTGTAATTGTTGACACAACAGTCAACAGCTTTGCTGAATTCGCGGCCGTGTATGGAACAAATTATAAGATCCTCAAGGCATTCAATCCGTGGTTGAGGCAACCATATCTGAATAACAAGTCTGGTGAATCATACGAAATAAAGATACCTGTGGATGGTGCACGTACAAAGGCATATGAATAATGGTGAAAGGAACAGAAAGTATATACGAAGACAGGGTACACGTAAGAGGGGCAAGGGTACATAATCTCAAAAATATTGATGTTAAGATACCAAGGGACAAGCTTGTTGTAATAACAGGCCTGAGCGGAAGCGGAAAATCTTCGCTTGCCTTTGATACTATTTATGCCGAGGGACAGCGTAGATATCTTGAGACATTTTCAGCATATGCACGACAATTTCTCGGGGGCATGGAAAGACCCGACGTAGATAAGATAACGGGACTGAGCCCTGTTATCTCTATTGAACAGAAATCAACCAATAAAAATCCCAGGTCTACGGTAGGTACAATTACCGAAATATATGATTATCTGAGACTCTTATATGCCAGGGCTGCTGATGCTTATTCATATGTCACGGGTGAGAAGATGGTTAGATATACTGATGATCAAATAATTGACCTGATAAAGGGAAAATATAAGGATAAGAAACTGTATTTCCTTGCACCTGTAGTAAAAGGCCGGAAGGGACATTATAAAGAACTCTTTGAACAACTCAGGCGCAAAGGATTCCTGAACGTTAGGATAAATGGAGTTATACGTGAACTTGAACCGGGATTGAAACTAGACAGGTATAAGACCCATTATATTGAAATAGTTGTAGATAAATTTATTCCCTTAAAGGTGAATGAACGCCGCCTGCGCGATTCAGTAATTTTTTCACTCGACCAGGGAGATGGTGTTATGATGGTTCTCGATGCAGATGAGAAAGAACCTTCATACTTCAGCCGGTACTTAATGTGTCCAACAACAGGTATATCTTATAATGAACCTGCACCACATACCTTCTCATTTAATTCACCACAGGGTGCATGCCCACACTGCAATGGCCTCGGGGTGGTGAGTGAAGTGGATGTGAAAAAGATAATACCGGATGACAGCTTAAGTATCAGGAAAGGCGGTATTGAACCAATCGGTAAATACCGTAATATGTGGATATTCTGGCAGTTAGAAGCAATCGCCGATAAGTATGGATTCAGTCTCGATACACCGATAAAGAGCATACCGGATGAAGCAATGAATACCATCCTGCATGGATCGGATGAGGTGCTCAAGCTTTCAAATACCCCCCTGGGTCTTACGTCGAATTATTTCCTTACGTTCGAAGGTGTGATTAATTACATCGGGAACCAGGAGGCGATCAATGGGAACAGGGATAATAGCAGGTCAAAAAATAACTATATATATTACACAACCTGCCCTGAATGTAATGGCACCAGGCTTAAGAAGGAGGCATTATATTACAGGTTGGGAGGTAAAAACCTGGGTGAACTGTCTTTCATGGACATTAAAGAGCTGGCAGTGTTTATTGACACACTTGAACCAAAACTGAGTGAGAGGCAGAAGAAGATAGCCTCGGAAATACTGAAAGAAATACATTCACGGATTGGATTCCTGCTTGATGTGGGACTCGATTACCTGTCACTTAACAGGGGAGCAAGAACACTCTCAGGTGGTGAAAGCCAGAGGATAAGACTTGCCACACAGATTGGTTCACGCCTGGTAAATGTTCTGTATATACTTGATGAACCAAGTATTGGCCTTCACCAGAGGGATAACCGGCGCCTTATAGGTTCGTTAAAACAGCTGCGCGACAGTGGTAACTCCGTAATTGTTGTGGAGCATGACCGTGAAATGGTATTATCGGCAGATCATATAGTTGATATGGGACCCATGGCAGGAAGGAACGGGGGGTCACTGGTGGCTGAGGGAACGCCTGAAGAGGTTAGTAAAACAGAATCGCTTACAGGACTTTACCTGTCGGGGAAAAAGATGATTGAAATTCCAGGAAAGAGAAGAACGGGAAACGGGAAAACGCTCAGGATAACAGGTGCCACCGGACATAATCTTAAAAACGTGGACCTGTCTTTCCCGCTTGCTACATTTATATGCGTTACTGGTGTGTCAGGCAGTGGAAAGTCATCGCTTATTAACCAAACCCTGCATCCTGCACTGGCAGCAAAGCTTCATCGGTCAGGTAAAACTTCATTGCCATATGACAGGATTGAAGGGATTGAGAATATTGATAAAGTAATAGAGGTTGACCAGAGTCCCATAGGCAGAACACCAAGATCAAACCCGGCAACGTACACAGGTGTCTTTACAGATATAAGGAAACTTTTTGCACAGACTACCGAAGCAAAAATAAGGGGATTCAAAGCCAGCAGGTTCTCTTTTAATGTGAAAGGGGGGCGCTGTGAAGGCTGCCAGGGGGCAGGCCTCAAAACAATAGAGATGAATTTCCTTCCTGATGTTCATGTGTTATGCACCGAATGTAATGGGAAACGATATAACAGGGAGACACTGGAGGTCAAGTATAAAGGAAAATCAATAAGCGATGTGCTTGATATGACAATTAATTCATCCGTGAAGTTATTTCAAAATATACCATCTATATACAAGAAGCTTAAAACATTACAGGATGTTGGCCTGGGTTATATAAGGCTGGGTCAGCCATCCACAACACTATCAGGTGGGGAGTCGCAGAGGGTTAAGCTGGCGGCTGAATTGGCCAGGAAAGATACGGGGCGTACACTTTATATACTGGATGAACCAACTACAGGTTTGCACTTTGAGGACGTAAGAGTACTCCTGTGTGTGTTAAACAGGCTGGTAGACAGGGGTAATACGATAATAGTTATCGAGCATAATATGGATGTGATAAAAATGGCCGATTTTATCGTGGATATGGGTAAGGAAGGTGGAAGAAAAGGTGGTGATATTATTTTTGCAGGTACACCGGAGGAACTGGCAAAACATAAGGATAGTTATACGGGAAAGTACTTGAGGGAGGAACTGAAGTTATAGGTTGAGCTTAGAAAATATTGCTGGCGCAGGTATTTATTTATTATTTTTAAGGATTATGAAAAAATCACACGATCTGGTAAAAGATGCTTTCAAGAATAAAACATGGAATGAGATCCATATAATGGACTCGTGGAGGGTTTTTAAGATCATCTCTGAGTTTGTGGAAGGATTTGAAAAACTGGCCAGGATAGGACCCTGTGTCTCCCTATTTGGATCAGCCCGGACAAAGCCTGAAAATAAATATTATATACTGGCTGAGGAGATAGCTTTTAAACTTACAAATAAAGGTTATGGTATAATAACGGGAGGAGGGCCAGGGATTATGGAGGCAGCCAATAAGGGAGCTTCCAGGGGCAAAGGCAAATCGGTAGGTATTAATATTGACCTTCCTTTTGAACAGAAAGCAAATGAATTTATCGATCCTGATAAACTCATAACCTTTGATCATTTTTTTGTCAGGAAAGTAATGTTTATGAAATATGCCCAGGGATTTATTGTACTGCCTGGCGGCTTTGGTACATTTGATGAACTCTTTGAGGCTATAACACTGATACAGACAAAAAAAATAGGCAGGTTCCCTATTATAATGGTTGGCAAAAATTACTGGAGCGGATTGATCGACTGGGTAAAAAAAACCATGATGGAGGAGGAATCCAATATCTCCCCGGAAGACCTTGAGCTATTCAATATTGTTGATACTGCTGATGAAGCAGTTAATCTAATTGATGCGTTCTATACAAAGTTCCTGTTAAGTCCAAACTTCTAATTTATATTTTATGAGATTCATTGTTTTTTTTACCCTGATGGCCTTTCTCTCCTCCGGTGCTGCCTCACAGGATAAATCCATAAATGTTATTACCCAGCCTTCGTGGCCTCCCGGCAGTTATGTGCCGGTACGGATAGAAATAATAAATACCGGGTTGAACGATTTTGCCAGGTTTTACCAGGACCTGCCACAGGGATTTTCGGTGAGAAGTGGTAATACCGCGGGAGCTGATTTCTACTGGGACAATAATCAGGTAAATTTTGTATGGGTAAAAATGCCTGAAGATAAAGTGATTAGAATAAGTTACATTGCAATGGCTGATGAGGCATTGACAGGATCGTTCAGGCTGGGAGGACAACTTGATTATGTAATAGAGGGCAAACAGCGCAAATCTGTTGAATTCAGTCCTAAAATAATTCGTCTCGACCAGAATGCCACTGTCGAAGAAAACCTGGAGGAATTTTACCAGGAAGAAACTCATGAAAATAATATTATTCCATCAGACACGGTAACTGTTAAAGTGTCACAAAAAATCGAGTTCAGGGTGCAGGTGGCTATTGCATCAGAGCATATAACAAAAGCAGAGCTTGAAAACAGGATAGACTGTCTGTTGAAATACGATGTCACCATACTTAGGACAGGTAATATGTATAAATACCAGAGCGGGGCTTTTACCACTTATTCAGAAGCGTTTGTTTATCTTGCTGAACTTAAAAGTAAGGGTGTTAATGATGCCTTCATTGTCGCTTACAGGGGTGATGAACAGATATCAGTTAACCTGGCAAGAACGCTGACTGAATGATCAGAGCTTAAGCTTTCTTTCTATTTCCCTCTGAGCATCCTTTCGCTTCAGTGTTTCTCTTTGGTCATATTCCTTTTTACCCCTGGCAAGTGCTATCTCAGTTTTTGCTATACCGCGGTCATTTATGAACAGCTTTGTCATAATGATGGTCAGCCCGCTTTCCTTGATTTTCCTTTCAAGCTTTTTTAATTCCTTCTTATGCAGTAGCAGCTTCCTTTCCCGGCGGGGTTCATGATTGTTAATATTCCCCCAGTAATATTCAGCGATATTCATTCCTGTAACATACAGTTCACCATTCCTGAACCTGCAATATGAATCAACCAGGCTGGCTTTTCCTGACCTTATAGATTTTATTTCAGTACCGGTAAGCTGTATCCCGGCAATAAAGGTATCAATGAAGATATAATCGTGTGATGCCTTCTTATTCTTAATAACAATATTATGTTTCTTTTCCTTTTTCATATACTGCCTGCTAATGCAAAATACATGCCTTCCAGCAAGGAACGGCTCATCCAGCTTATGGTGAGATAAAAGATTATTATAGTAAGCAAAGCTACAATAAAGTATCTTAATAAACTTTGCCCTGTAATATTTTCAATTGTTTTCAAACCGGTATACAGGATATAGGCACCATAGAGGGACAGTATGTTTATCAGTGTCAGATCAGGCAAGAACCTGGTTATGAGAACAGTTATGAAAAGTGGGGTAAGGGAATATGTAACCAGTTTGAAATTTAAAGAGTAGTCTTTGTTTGTTCTAAAAGCCACGGAAAGCTCATTCAGAACCCATGATGCAAGGAGAACAGTCAGGTAAAAACATATAAATTGTTTTAAGGCTCTTATTACAGGGAATAATATTGAAAGACCGGTAGGATTATATATCAGTGAGCCTGCAAAAGCAGAAAGTGATATAACGACCAAAACAGGAATGAGAAAAGAAGATTGTACTTTTCTGACAGACCTGTTTTCCTTCCTAATTGTTTCCCATGCTTTCACCGGGTGTATAATAATATATCGTGCCCTGTCCCTGAGCATCCTAAGGTCAATCATATGCTTGTATTTTACAAAGCAGCAAAAATAACTAATTTTAAGGAAACTAATCAGGTATGGAAGGGTGCAATTATGATATTATCGTGGTAACCGGGCCTACTGCTTCGGGTAAAACCAGCTTTGCTGCCTTGTTGGCTTCAGCTACAGGCGGTGAAATAATCAGCGCCGACTCGAGACAGGTATACCGAGGAATGAATATTGGAACAGGGAAGGACTATGATGACTATATTGTGGGGGATAAAAAGATCCCTTTCCACCTGGTTGATATTGTTGACCCGGGATACAAGTATAATGTGTATGAATATCAGCGTGATTTTTTCAGGGTGTACCGGGAACTTAAAGAGAGGGATGTCCTTCCGGTAGTATGTGGTGGCTCAGGTATGTACCTCGATAGTATAGTGAGCGGGTATAAGCTGATTAAGGTGCCTGTAAATATAGAACTCAGGGAAAGGCTTGCTGATAAATCACTTGCTGAGCTGGCTCAAATACTGTCGTCTTATAAAATCCTGCACAATAAAACAGATATTGATACCCGTAAAAGAGCCATAAGGGCCATAGAGATTGAGGAATACTATCTTCATAATGATGATGGTAAAGAAGAATTTCCGCAAATAAGCCCACTGGTACTGGGTATTATGTCCGACAGGATCACCAGGAGAAGAAGGATTAGCATGCGTCTGGAATCACGCCTGCAATCAGGTATGGTTGAAGAGGTTAAGAGGCTGCTTGATAGCGGTGTTTCTGCTGATGACCTGGTTTATTATGGACTGGAATACAAGTTTATTACCCATTACCTCCAGGGACAGACCAGTTTTAATGAAATGAAACAAAGACTTGAAACTGCCATTCACCAGTTTGCCAAAAGGCAGATGACATGGTTCAGGGGAATGGAACGACGGGGAATAACTATACACTGGATTGATGGGGAACTTGACAATAAGAATAAAATTAATATTGCTATTGAACTACTAAAAGGTAAGTCAGAATAAAGAATGAAGATTTAAGATTAACGATTTCAGAATATAGATTTTTCCCTTCTTAAATCTAAAATCGTTAATCTTAAATCTTCATTCATAACTTTCCAAAGTCCAGTATCGTATACTATTTTAAGTAGGAATCTAACCAACTAAAAAACTCTCTCTGCCATATCACTGCATTCTGCGGGCTGGTAACAAAATGTGTTTCATTGTGGAAGAAAAGCAGTTTGCTGGGTACACCGTTGAGCTGTGCAGCAGTGAATGCTTCCAGGCTCTGTGTATACGGTATCCTGTAATCGTGTTCACCAACAATGATTAATATAGGGGCTGTCCATTCATCCACGTAGAGATGGGGTGAGTATTTATATCCAACAGGTTTTGGGTCTTCCCAGTATGGTCCACCGATATCCTTGTTCGGGAACCATAGTTCTTCGGTTGAACCATACCAGCTTTCAATATTAAACATACCACAGTGCGATATCAGAGCTTTGAACCTGCCTTCGTGAATGCCAGCCAGGTAAAAGACTGAATATCCTCCGTAACTTGCTCCCACAGCTCCAAGCCTTTCTTCATCAATAAAAGGTTCAGCAGCCATATAATCAATGGCGTCAAGGTAATCCTGCATATTCTTACCACCATAGTCACCTGATATCTGCTCTCTCCATTCAGAACCGAATCCTGAATTACCCCGCCTGTTGGGGGCAACCACTATATATCCGTTTGCTGCCATCATCTGGTAATTCCAGCGGTACGACCACCCCTGTCCGAGCGCACCCTGTGGTCCTCCCTTGCAATACAATAATGCAGGGTATTTTTTTGAGGGATCAAAATCAGGAGGGTAAATAATCCACATCTGTAAATCCTTGCCGTCACTTGTTTTGATATACCTTTCTTCTGTTTCTCCCATTTTGATATGATTAAAAATATGGCTGTTAACCGAACTGATAATGCTCATATCGCCTGAAGCTGTAGTCACAGTGGCTATCTCGGTGGGCATTGACATAGATTGTATGCCTGTAATTATTTTATCACCGGAAACATCAACCGGACTGAAATCATATTTCCCGTTACTTATTTGTTTTATGCCACCAGTACTGAGGCTAATATTAAAGATCTGGACAGTGCCGAGGTAAGGGCTGGAGAAATATATTGTACCGGCATCAGGGGTCCATATAATGTTCTCTATATTATAGTCCCATCCTTCTGAAGCCCATGATATTGACCGGTCGGCAAAGTCGTAAATAAATAATCTTTCCAGGTCCGATTCATAGCCATCCTCTTCCTGGCTCTGCCAGGCTATTTTTGATCCGTCAGGAGAAAAAACGGGATAACGGTCAAAGCCCTTGTTTGATTCACTTAGGTTGACGGTACTTTCATCAGCCAGGTTGTATAAATATATATCTGTGTTTGTGCTTACTGCGTCCTCTTTGCCACTAAGTTTTTTACAGGTATACGCAATTTTTTCACCGTCGGGGTTCCAGCTTATCTCACCTCCGTCGAACCAGGGGGCCGTAGGTGATTCAAACTTTTGGCCTTCCATGATATCTTTTTCCCCTGATACTGACTTGCCATCGAAGGAAGCAACAAAAATATGGCTGTATGAATAGTCATGCCAGTAATTCCAGTGCCTGTATAAAAGGTCATCAATTATTCTCATGTTAGCCAGGGGCATGTCATGTTTTTCGTTTGGTGTCTGGTCGAGTTTCACTCTTCTGGTGAAATATATCATGTTATCCTGTGGTGAGACCGAGTAGATTTCAAAATCAGCGAGATTTTCAATTTTCTTTTTACCTGTACCATCAGGATTCATTGTCCACAGCCTTCCCTGGTTTGTAAAGGCAATCTTTTCACCTTTCATTATCCACGAAGGCGAGTTACCTCCATTATCAGTCAGTTGCACCGCATCACCGCCATCAGAGGGCATTGCAAAAATATTCGTTCTCCTTGCCTCATCAGCAAGGTTATAATCAGTCAGGGTAAACAGTACTGTTTTACCATCGGGTGAAGGGCATATATCACCCATTCGTCTGAATTTCCATAAAATTTCGGGGGTCATGATTCCCCCTTCTTTTTCCTGTTCGGTCAGTTGCAGGTTAAAATCATCCTGTTCTGTCTTTTCAGTTTCCTTACAGGAATAGCTTATCAGCATCAGAAGGACAGATGCTGTTAACAAATAAAAACGGTTCATATTCTAAGTTTTGGGGTTAAGCGCTTCTTTTATTTTGAGGCTCAGTTCCTCGAAAAGTTCAGGGTTATCAGTTAATATTTGCTTCACTGCTTCCCTTCCCTGGCCAAGCTTGGTGTCACCGTAGCTGAACCAGGATCCGCTTTTAGAAAGGATATTATGCTCTATACCCATATCTATTATTTCACCTGTTCGGCTTATTCCTTCACCGTACATAATATCGAATTCGGCTTTACGGAACGGGGGAGCAAGTTTATTCTTTACTACTTTAACCCTGGTACGGTTACCAATTGCATCTTCACCTTCTTTTATCTGGCTGATCCTGCGGATGTCGAGTCTTACTGAGGCATAAAATTTCAGGGCGTTGCCGCCTGTAGTAGTTTCAGGGTTGCCGAACATAACACCTATTTTTTCCCTCAGCTGGTTTATGAATATACAGCATGTATGTGTTTTGCTGATATTAGCAGTAAGCTTACGCAGTGCCTGTGACATAAGTCGCGCCTGCAGGCCCATTTTGGAATCACCCATTTCCCCTTCAATTTCTGCCTTGGGTGTAAGGGCAGCGACAGAGTCAATAACAACAATATCCAGTGCGCCTGAACGGATCAGGTGATCTGCAATTTCTAAAGCCTGTTCACCATTATCGGGCTGGGATATTAAAAGGTTATTAATGTCGACACCCAGTTTTTCCGCATAGAAACGGTCAAAGGCATGTTCTGCATCAACAATAGCCGCCACTCCTCCTGCTTTCTGTGCTTCAGCAATGACCTGGATGGCCAGTGTTGTTTTTCCCGAAGCTTCGGGACCGTATATTTCGGTAACCCTTCCCCTGGGTATGCCTCCAATACCAAGTGCCATATCAAGGCCAATGGAGCCTGTACTTATTGACCTCACGTCAAGTATAGCCTGGTCTCCCAGTTTCATTATGGCACCTTTACCGAAATCCTTTTCAATCTTGCCCATGGTGATCTCCAGGGCTTTAAGCTTATCCTTGTTGATCTCTTTCTTATCGTTACTCATACTATATACTTAGGATTTTTGGTTGTATTATTCGTATAACTTGTATATCTGTTCAGTGTGCTTCCTGGTATCTACCTTTTTTATAATTTTTTCAATGATCCCTTCCTCATTTATTATGAAAGTTGTACGAAGCACACCCATGAATGTCTTTCCATACATTTTTTTCTCACCCCAGGCTCCGTAATCAGTTAAAATTTTCTTTTCAGTATCGGCTATAAGGGGAAACGGCAAGTCGTGCTTGCCTGCAAATTTCTGATGCGATTTTTCTGAATCGGGACTTACTCCAATGATAACAAACCCTTTAGCCAGTAAGTCTTTGTAGTTATCCCTGAGGTTGCATGCTTCATCAGTGCATCCGGGGGTATTGTCTTTTGGATAGAAATAAAGTAATAGCTTCTTACCTTTGAAGTCATCAAGCCTTATTTTGTTACCACTTTGATCTGTGCCGTCAAAAAAAGGGGGCTTCTGGCCTTCCTTAAGTTCTTTCATTATTACTTATTATTTTTATATTAAACGTAAATTTACGAAGTTTGAATCGTATATTGAAACAAATTGTGCAATTGTTATTAACAACAATTATGGAGCCAACAAAGTTGAAAATAAGCACCGGGAAATTACTACCGGTAGTAATTTTAATTATTTTTATTTCACACCTGCCTGCTTTTGCCCAGGATACCGATTTTATTCCGGACAGGAATATTGCGGAGAGGGCATTTAGTAATGAAGATTATACTACAGCACTAAAGCACTACAAGGCTCTCTCAGCCAGGTTTAGTGCTGATCCTGTTTACAAGTATTATACAGGGGCCTGCATGGTTGAATTGAAGCAGGATCCTGACCTGGCAAAAATAATACTCAGGGATGCAATAATCAATTCAACATCTATCAGGCAGGTACCTGTAAAAGGATGGTATTCCCTGGGAAGGGCATATCAACTGGCAGGTGATTTTGATCTGGCTTTAGATGCCTATGATACTTTCAGGGAATCTGCACGCAGGAAGGAAATAAAAGCACTGGGTATCAATGAACTTATTTCAGAATGTGAAAGTGGTGTTGGTGCTATCCCGTATCAAGAGCAGGGAATAGAAGCAGGTGAAAGAGATGAGATGGTTGAAGCAGGGGAGCAGGAGCACAAAGAAGATGATATAGGCCCCCCCAAGGCGGATAATGTAGTTATTAAGGATACAGCTGATGCTGCTTTGAAACAAGACCAGGGTCCCGGTGATGAATATGAAGCCCTTGCCAGAGAGGCACTGGAATATCAGCTCAGGGCTGATTCCCTTCTTAAACTGGCTAACAGGTACAGGGCCACACTGGATGAACTTTCTGAGCCAGATAAGCAGTCGGTGAGAGCAAAAATTCTATCTCTTGAGCAATCAGGATTCGAGTATCAGAAGATAGCTGATAAGAAGTACAGGGAAGCAGCAGGTATGGCCTCTGAAAAATATGATGAAAACATACTACCTGCATTGCAGGATATTAAAAAGGATGCCCCCGGAGTTGAAGAAGAAATACCAGACACGACTTTGGTCGAAACAGATAGTATAAAGACAGATACCATTGCAGAAGTTATAGAGCGTATTCCACCGGTTCTGGAACTGTTCAGTGAGCAATATGGCCAGCAGGAAGGTATTCCCGTTAACCCTGAATTACCGGAAGGGTTGTTTTACAGGATTCAGCTGGCGGCTTTCAGAAACCCGAAGGAGTTATCCTTTTTTAAAGACCTGGGGCCTATAAGTATTTACAGGGCAGAGAACTCGGATATAAATTTCTATTATGCAGGAATGTTCAGATCAAAAGAGGATGCAGTACAGTCCCTTGTTAAGGTTAAACAAAAAGGCTTTAACGATGCTTTTATTATTGCTCTTATGGATGGGAACAGGGTAAGTATGGAGAGCGCAGAACAACTTGAAAAGAAATGGTCAAATATCAGCCTGTTCAAACAGGATACAGTAATTACCAGGAAAGTTCCTGAACCACAGGAACCACCAACCCTGGTTTACAGGGTACAGGTGCTGAAGGTGAAAAAGAAAGTGCAGGATGATGAGCTTGAAGTACTCAAAATACTGGCCGATCAAAGAAGTTATGATATTTTTGAAACTGACGGTAAAGAGTATGTGTATTTAATAGGAAAATTTCTTACTTTTGAAAGTGCTGCTGCTTATGCAGACCTCTTATACAGGAATGGTATGAAAGAGTCAAAAGTAGTGGCTTACCTGGGGAATAAAGAAATTCCCCTTGAAACTGCAAAAACATTATTTGAATTATATTTTGAAAAATATAAAACAAACAGGTATTGAAACCTGTTCTTAACCAACCAGAATGAAAGGGAAGCCATTTGCACATAAGAAAAGAGTAGAAGACAATTACGAGTATACACTCATTTTGTTTAACGACGAATACAATACCTTTGACCATGTTATCGAGTCATTGGTCGAAATATGCGGCCACGATCCCGTTCAGGCCGAACAATGTGCTTTAATAGCCCATCATAAGGGGAGTTGTGAAGTTAAGTCGGGAAGGAAAGGGATCCTGTTATCAATGCAGACAGGACTTCTTGACCAGAACCTCACCTGTGAAGTAAAATAATAGATAATGGAATCGTTAGGAATAGTTATTTTCTTGATAGTGCTGGGAATTCTACTTTTCCTGGTTGAGTTTCTGATTGTACCCGGTATAACTATCGCAGGTATCGGCGGAGCAATCAGCATAATAACAGGCGTGGTACTGGCATTTTATTATGAAGGACCTACAACCGGGCTCATAGTACTGATCTCAACAGCAGTGCTGATAGGACTAACCGCAGTTTTTATGCTTAAAGCAGGTACCTGGAAAAAATTGATGCTTAATAAAGCAATCAACGGTAAGGTGGATTTTGTTAAAATGGATGAAGGAAAAATAAAGGTTGGAGATAAGGGCAAAACCATAACCCGGCTTAACCCTATGGGTAAAGTGATGGTTGGGAATGAGTATTATGAGGCAAAATCAATGGATAAGCTTATTTATCAGAATACAGACGTTGAAATAGTGAAGATTGAATCAAATAAAATAATTGTAAAACCATTAAATACATAATAATATGAACCCAATAGCAATGTATGTTGTAATTATAGTAGGAGTTATAATTCTTCTGTGGCTGCTGCTTTATCTTATACCAATAGGATTATGGTTCCAGGCCCTTGTATCAGGTGTTAGAATATCACTTCTGCAACTTATCTTTATGCGCTGGCGTAAAGTACCGCCATCTATCATAGTGGTTTCAATGATTGAAGGATCTAAGGCAGGTATTAAGCTGAACAGGGATGACTTGGAAGCACACTTCCTTGCAGGGGGAAGGGTGGCACAAGTTGTACATGCACTTGTATCGGCAGCTAAGGCTAATATAGATCTTCCTTTTAATATGGCAACGGCGATTGACCTCGCCGGCAGGGATGTATTTGAGGCTGTACAGATGTCAGTAAATCCAAAAGTGATAGATACACCGCCGGTTACAGCGGTCGCTAAAGATGGAATTCAGCTGGTAGCCAAGGCAAGGGTTACCCTTAGGGCAAATATCAGGCAACTGGTTGGTGGAGCAGGAGAAGAGACAGTACTGGCGCGAGTGGGTGAGGGTATTGTATCTTCCATAGGATCAGCCGATAGTCATAAAAAAGTGCTGGAAAATCCTGATTTTATCTCAAAAGTAGTGCTGGACAAAGGTCTTGATGCCGGAACTGCTTTTGAAATACTCTCTATTGATATAGCTGATATAGATATCGGTAAAAATATTGGTGCTGTACTGCAGATGGACCAGGCAAATGCTGATAAGAATATTGCCCAGGCTAAAGCCGAAGAAAGAAGGGCTATGGCTGTGGCACTGGAGCAGGAAATGAAAGCAAAAGCACAGGAAGCAAGAGCTAAGGTTATTGAAGCCGAAGTTAAAGTGCCGCTTGCTATCGCTGAAGCATTCCAAAAAGGTAATCTCGGTATAATGGATTATTACAGGTATAAAAATATTGAGGCTGATACCAATATGAGAGAATCACTCTCAAAGCCTGATGATAGACCGAAGAAATAAACAAGTGATCCCTCTTTGAAGGGGGTGGTCCCGATGAATCGGGACCGGGGGGTGTTCGACTGATTACCACGAATATGTATCATTCCTAACCAGTATACCGTTTCCCTGGAATAAGGAATTTTGCTAAAAAGCGGTCAATCAGTGTAAATACTATTATACCTGCCGAAATATAGAACAGGTACCTGGCAATAATAGATATCCCTGGAATCTGAATAGAGTCAGGGATTCGAGTAAGAAATCCTGATATATTTTCTATTACGCTTTTCATCCAGGTGTATTCACTGGCTCGTGGCAAGGTTAAAGCAAGTATAACCAGGCCGGTAAAAGCAAGAATGGCTATAAGAATAAATGTCCTGCTAATAGGATTTATATATGTATAGTCCTTCTCCAACTCAATGCGCGACATCAATTTTTCTGAAAATCCTACAGGAGCTGATTCAGCTCCTGTATATTCAATCCATTCTTTAATAATATCTTTTTCAGACTTTTTCATATTTTGGTTCCTTTACAATGTTCTTTTCTATAATTTGCTGTATCTTTCTTCTTGCTCTGAAAAGACGTACTTTAACATTTGATCTGGATAATCCGGTGATAGTGCATATCTCGGTATGACTCAGATCCTGGTAATAATGCATTGTAATAATTGCACGGTCTTCATGCTCCAGCTTTTGCAATGCATAACCCAGGAGTGTCTTCATATATTCTCTATCAGCCTCTTCATCTGTATCACTGTCCCTCATGAAATCAACCGAATCAACAGGGAAATCTTCAAGCCTCAGGATATCCAGTTTATTTTTTCTTACAAAAGTAATAGATGTATTATACACTATGCGGTACAGCCAGGTGGCAAAGCTGCTCCTCCCTTTGAAAGATCTTAATGAACGAAAGACTTTTATGAATGAATCCTGTGCTATTTCCTCTGCATTCTCACAGTTGCCGCATATCTTCAGGGCAAGATTATAAACATTATCCTGATAGCGTTCAATTATAGCTGAAAATGCTTCCCTTTTGCCCGACAATATCAGGTTAATATAATATCTGTCGCTCTTTAAAGTATCCATTTCTTTCTTTAGACGTCAGCATTTGATCTACGGTTACAAAGAAAGTTAAGAAAAAATGTAACCGGAATGAAAAAAATGTGTCTAAAGGGAAAATATTAATCATAAAAATTGAAATCATGGAAGCACTAATAGGTTTTATCGCGTTTTTTGCAATGGTCTTTGGTATATACTATTTTTATTTCACAACAAGGAATAAAGAAAGACTGGCACTGATTGATAAAGGTGCTGATGCATCTTTGTTTAAAACACCATCTGAACCACGCGAATCTAGAAGATTTTTCCATCCACTTAAGGTTGGTTTGTTCATGGTAGGTCTTGGTATTGGTGTGGTTGCCGGATATTTCGTCGGTGAGCTTGGAATGCACCAGGGAGCCTCCTATCCAAGTATGATATTTGTTTTTGGAGGTATAGGATTGTTGGTTTATTACCTTTTAACACCAAAGAAATAAAATGTCATGGGGGTGTATAATTTATTTTTGATACACCCCCTTCCATACCTTCCGGGAGCAATATACCTTTATGTAAGCCCTTCTAACATCTTCTCACTGAACTGGCTTATCTCTTTCCTGCCGGTGTCACATAAAGGCAGGAATACCACAATCAAAAACATAATTACTGATTGGAAGAGGTAATAAATTTTTATCCTTCAGTATTTTGGATATTGGAGGATATTTTTTTATTGCTGAAAATTCCTTTAAATTAAAGAAATTTATTTAAGTGTATAATATACATTAAAAGTTTTATATATTTGTTTTAATTTAGATGAATTATAGGGTAAAAGTCTATTATTTTCTGAATCTGGCGCTGGTGGTATTATTGATTATACATGTTGAAAAGTAGCAGACTTTTCCGGGATTTTTATAACTAACTCTGAAATGAAATGACAATAATTGACTGGATTGTACTCGGACTATTTTGTCTTGTTTTAGTTGGTGTGATTATCTGGGTTGTAAGAAAAAAGGATGAAACTACATCTGATTATTTTCTTGCAGGCCGTGATGCAACATGGCTAGCGATAGGTGCTTCCATATTTGCCTCAAACATTGGTTCTGAGCATCTTGTTGGGCTTGCGGGTACAGGAGCATCGAGTGGTATGGCAATGGCCCACTGGGAGATACATGCCTGGGTGATACTTATCCTTGGCTGGCTGTTTGTTCCGTTCTATGCAAGGAGCGGTGTATTTACGATGCCTGAATTCCTGGAAAGAAGGTATAATTCACAATCACGGTCCATCCTGTCAATTATTTCACTGGTAAGCTATGTATTGACCAAGGTGGCAGTGACGGTATATGCGGGCGGTATTGTATTTAAAGAAGTGTTCGGTATAGAGTCGATGTTTGGAATTGACTTCTTCTGGATCAGTGCTGTAGGGCTCGTTTTGCTTACAGGCCTGTACACTGTCCTAGGGGGTATGAAGGCGGTGCTGGCAACATCGGTTATCCAGACTCCTGTATTGCTCGTTGGTTCAATAGTAATACTGATAATGGGATTGATCCAGCTCGGGGGATGGAATGAAATGATGGATATATGCCGTGCAGTTCCTGTAAACGAATACGGAGATGATATGACGTCTTTAGTACGGTCAGCAAAAGATTCGGAGTTTCCATGGACAGGAGTACTGTTCGGCTCGGCAATAATTGGGTTTTGGTACTGGTGTACCGACCAGTACATTGTACAGAGGGTATTGTCCGGAAGGGACCAGAAACAATCACGCCGTGGTACTATTTTTGGCTCGTACCTTAAGCTGACACCTGTCTTTATTTTCATGATACCCGGAATGATTGCTTTTGCGATGAATCAGAAAGGCTTATTGGATCTTACTAATTCTGATGCGGCCTTTCCTGCCCTTATCACAGAATTGTTACCAATCGGATTTAAAGGAATAGTAGTTGGAGGTATATTAGCGGCATTAATGAGTTCCTTATCATCATTATTTAACTCCTCGGCCACCCTGTTCACCGTGGATTTCTATAAGAAGTATAACCCGGCTGCCACAGAAAGACGACTGGTGTTAGTGGGAAGGATAGCCACTGTTGTTGTGGTAGTACTTGGTATCCTGTGGATCCCGGTAATGCGAGGACTGGGTAATGTATTATATCAATACCTGCAGGAAGTACAGTCTATGCTTGCACCCGGTATAGCAGCTGTTTTTCTGCTTGGGATACTCTCTAAGAGAACTACTCCGGCGGCAGGACTCACAGGTCTTATAACAGGATTTTCCCTGGGAATGTTAAAATTAGGATTCAAAGTATTTGAGAACAGTATAGGCCCAGATACTATCTGGTATAAGATATTTGTGGATACAAACGTATATCATTACGAGGTTGTACTTTTCTTCCTGGTAATAATAGTAATGGTAATTGTAAGTTCATACACTAAAAAGATAGATGCCGAATCAATCAGGGGACTATATCTTGGCTCTGCAACTCCTGAACAGAAAGCTATTACCAGGGCGAGCTGGAGTAATTGGGACCTTATTAATTCAGCTATCGTTATAGCTGTAGTTATAGTATTCTATGCATATTTCTGGTAGATAAATATTTTAGGATAATGGATATATATAATAGCTCTGAAATCTGGTTTGTCACAGGCAGCCAGCACCTTTACGGTGAGGAAACACTGAAAAAAGTAAATGAAGATTCGGAAGTAATAACAGGATATCTTGACAGGGCTAACGATATTCCTGTTAAGGTAGTTTTTAAACCTGTTCTAACATCAGCGGATGCAATAACGGGATTATGCTCCCAGGCAAATCACGATGACAAATGTATTGGACTGATCACATGGATGCATACATTTTCACCTTCCAAAATGTGGATCAATGGCCTGAAGTCACTGACAAAACCATTATTGCATTTCCATACACAGTTTAACCGTGACATCCCGTGGCAGGATATTGATATGGATTTCATGAACCTGAACCAGTCAGCGCATGGAGGCAGGGAATTTGGCTTTGCCGGCTCACGCCTGCGGCTTGAGAGAAAAGTTGTTACAGGTCACTGGAAAGATAATGACTGTATTGAAGATATAGCAATATGGTCACGTGCCGCTGTTGCCCTTGCTGATACAAAGAAACTCAGAATCGCACGATTTGGAGACAATATGAGGGATGTGGCAGTTACTGAAGGAGATAAGGTCTCAGCCCAGATACGGATGAATTATTCTGTTCATGGATACGGTGTGGGTGACCTGGTGATAGAATGCAATGATATTTCAGAGAAGGATATTGGGAACCTGATAGAGGAATATGGCGATTCATACAGGGTAGAGGATAAGGATATATTAAAATCAGACTTTTTAAAGGATGCTGCAAGAATAGAAATAGGTTTACGAAATTTCCTTGTAAGGGGAGGATTTAAAGCTTTTACCACAACCTTTGAAGATCTGCATGGTTTACCCCAATTGCCAGGACTGGCTGTTCAAAGACTTATGGCAGAGGGATATGGATTCGGAGCCGAAGGCGACTGGAAAACCTCTGCTCTTGTAAGATCAATGAAAGTAATGGCAAATGGCCTCGATGGGGGAACATCATTTATGGAGGACTATACTTACCATCTTGAACCAGGTAAGAATGCAGTCCTGGGAGCACATATGCTTGAGATCTGTCCGAGTATAAGCGGAGAAAGACCAAGACTGGAAATACATCCTCTGTCCATAGGAGGGAAGGAGGATCCAGCCAGGCTGGTATTTAAAGCAAGTCCCGGTAATGGGATTAATGCTTCAATAATTGACCTGGGTAACAGGTTCCGCATATTATTAAACCCGGTCAGGGTAATAGAATGCCCTGATATGCCTAAACTACCTGTAGCTAGTGTACTCTGGGAGCCGGCTCCCAATCTTAAAACAGCCGCAACAGCGTGGATACTTGCCGGAGGTGCACATCATACCGGGTTTTCAACAGCTCTTGATCAGCGCTATTTACATGATTTTGCTTCTATGACAGGTATTGAAATAGTAGATATTGACGAAGATACAAGGATAGAAAAATTTAAAGATGAACTCCGGTGGAATGAGATGTTTTTTCATTTTACAACCGGAATGGCTTAACATGTTCCCGTAATTTCTTACCATGAAATTAAACCATGACTAATTATTACGAAGTACTGGATAAGAACCTGGTAGCAGTCGATTGTGTTATTTTTGGATATGATATATCAGATAAGGAGCTAAAATTGCTTCTGGTCAAAAGAAAATTTGAACCTGAATATGGTAAATGGACGCTTCCGGGCGGTTTTGTAAAGAAGGATGAAGGGGTACTGGAAGCTGCCTGCCGGGTGCTGTACCAGCTCACAGGCCTTAAAGATGTTTATATGGAGCAATCATATGCATGGGGAGATGTAAACAGGGATAGTGGCGGAAGAGTAATAACCATCTCACATTTTGCACTGATCAAGACTCATGAACTGGATCCGGTAATGATAGAAGCGAGCGTTGCTCATTGGCGCTCAATATCACGGCTACCTAAACTTATTTTTGATCATCGTAAGATTATAGACCGGGCACATAAGGAACTTATCGACAGGATAAAGGTTAAACCCGTTGGTTTTGAACTGCTGCCTGAAAAATTCACATTGGTGCAGCTGCAAGACCTTTACGAAGCTATTTACCAGAGGCAAATAGATAAGAGGAATTTCAGGAAGAAGATAATTTCCATGAATTTGCTTGAAAAACTGGATGAGAAAGAAAAAGAAACTTCCAAGAAAGGAGCTTATTATTACAGGTTTATACCGTCCAGATATGAAGATTTTAAAAGACAGGGATTTTACTTTAATCTTGATGTCCAGTAGAAAAGAATATCCGTGCTGATTATAGACCTGGAAATTAATAAGCCGTTAACAATACAATTAAAAAGTATTTTAATATGCTGCAAAAACTTAAAGAAGAAGTTCTCAGGGCTAATATCAATCTGAAAAAATCAGGACTTGTTATACTTACCTGGGGTAATGTGAGCGGAATTGACAGGAAGAGCAATCTCGTGGTAATCAAGCCATCGGGAATAGAATATGATGCTATGGCAGTTGATGATATGGTAGTGGTGGACATAGATGGTAAAGTGGTGGAAGGTAATCTTAATCCCTCATCTGATACACCAACTCATCTTGAACTTTACAGGAATTTCCCATTTGCAGGGGGAATAGTTCATACCCATTCAACACATGCAACTGCATGGGCCCAGGCCGGAAGGTCAATACCTGCAATGGGTACTACTCATGCCGATCATTTTTATGGTGATATCCCCTGTACCAGGAAACTGAGTCCTGAAGAGGTTAAAAATGATTATGAACTGAATACCGGTAAGGTTATTGTAAATACATTTAAAAACCTCGATCCATCATCTGTTCCCGGTGTTATAGTCAATGACCATGGCCCTTTTGCCTGGGGCAAAAATGCTGATGAAGCTGTTTATAACGCCATTGTTCTGGAAGAGGTAGCACGAATGGCTATTTTAACCTACTCTATTGCAGGTAATGACATTATTGATAAATACCTGCTTGATAAACATTATTTGAGAAAACATGGCCGGGATGCATATTATGGCCAGAAAAAAAAACCTGATCATGAGTAAGTGTGTTATTGGAATTGATTTTGGTACCCTTTCCGGACGCTCAGTCCTTATAGATGTTGAAAATGGCAACGAAATTGCGACGGATGTCCTTGATTATCCACACGGTGTAATGGACTCTGAATTGCCTGACGGAACAAAACTGGGGGTCGACTGGGCCGTGCAACATCCCGATGATTACATTGATGTAATGAAGAAAACTATTCCTGCTATATTAAAACATTCGGGAATAAATGCCGAAGATGTTATTGGTGTGGGAATTGACTTTACAGCCTGTACTGTATTGCCGGTCAAAGCCGATGGCACTCCTTTATGTAAAATCAGCAAATTTTCCGGGGAACCAAATGCATGGATTAAATTATGGAAGCATCATGCTGCCCAGCCTGAAGCTAACAAGCTGAATGAGATTGCAGATAAACAGGGGCAGAAGTTTCTTAAAAGATATGGGGGAAAAATATCTTCTGAATGGCTGGTTCCTAAAGTATGGCAGACACTGAATGAAGCTCCGGAAGTGTATCATGCAGCTGACAGGTTTATCGAGGCTGCCGACTGGGTAGTATGGCAGCTTACGGGTAATGAAAAGAGAAATACATGTACTGCAGGCTATAAAGCGATATGGCATAAGCATGAAGGATATCCGGAGGATAGCTTTTTTGCCTCGCTAAACCCCGGTCTGAAAGATCTTGTGAGCAAAAAACTTGCCCGGGAATTATTCCCTGTGGGAACAAAGGCGGGAGAAATAACACCGGAAGCTGCAAAAATAACAGGCTTGCTTGAGGGAACTGCTGTAGCAGTTGCAAACGTCGATGCCCACGTTTCTGTTCCTGCAGTGGGGATAACTGATCCGGGGAAGATGCTCATGATAATGGGGACTTCTACCTGCCATATGGTACTGGGAGAAAATGAAAGAACTGTGCCCGGTATGTGTGGTGTGGTGGAAGATGGTATAATTGAAGGCTATTTTGGATACGAGGCAGGCCAGTCATGCGTTGGTGATCATTTCCAGTGGTTTGTCGAAAATTGTACTCCGCCTGAATACTTCAGGGAGGCAGAAAAAAGTGGAGTGGATATACATGATATCCTGACAGAGAAAGCAAAAAAACTAAAACCTGGAGAGAGCGGCCTCCTTGCCCTCGACTGGTGGAACGGTAACAGATCGGTGCTGGTTGATGTTGACCTGACGGGCATGATGATTGGTATGACACTGGCGACAAAACCTGAAGAAATATACCTGGCCCTTATTGAAGCGACAGCCTATGGAACAAGAATGATAATAGACACTTTTCATAATAATGGTGTTCCTGTTGATAAATTGTATGCAGCAGGAGGTATTGCCGAGAAAAATCCTTTTATTATGCAGCTATATGCAGATGTAACTAACAGGGAGATAAGAATCGCCGGTTCCCCCCAGACCCCGGCACTGGGATCTGCTATGTTTGGAGCCGTTGCAGCAGGTAAGGAAAGAGGCGGATATGATAATATTGTTGATGCTGCCAGGGTTATGGGCAAAGTGAAAGACATAGTTTATAAACCATCTGTGGATAATGTTAAGATATATGATAAACTCTACAGTGAATATAAAGTTCTTCATGATTACTTTGGCAGGGGAGATAACGATGTGATGAAGAGACTCAAGGAGATAAAAAAACAGGTAAAATAAATGTACAGGTATACTGCAGTTATAAATTTAATAATGATTCTGGTATTATCCGGATGCAGGTATGATAATCACGTTTCAGATTCTTACTACCCCGTCACACCCGTGAAATTTACCGAGGTGACTGTAAATGATAATTACTGGGCTCCCAGGATAGAGACAAACAGAACCGTAACAATCCCTTTTGCTCTAGAGAAAAACGAGGAGACAGGGCGAATGGATAATTTCAGAAAGGCAGCAGGCATGCTTGACGGACCGCATCAGGGCAGGCGCTTTAATGATACCGATGTATATAAAGTATTGGAAGGTGTAGCTTATTCACTGGCAGTACATCCTGACAGCGACCTTGAGAGGCGTGCTGACAGTCTTATTGCTATAATTGCTGCAGCACAGGAAGAAGATGGTTACCTGATGACAGGAAGGACCATTGATCCTGCCAATCCTGCGCCGGGTCTTGGCAGTGAAAGATGGATACACCTGCAGGGTAGCCATGAGCTCTATAATTCAGGGCATCTTTACGAAGCTGCAGTTGCCTATTATGAAGCTACGGGAAAGACTAATTTCCTTGACATAGCTGTAAAGAATGCTGACCTGCTGCTTGATACTTTCGGCCCTGGCAAAAAACAGGATGCACCTGGTCACCAGGTGATTGAAATGGGCCTGGCTAAGCTTTACAGGGCTACAGGGAATAAACAATATCTTGATCTGGCAAAATTCTTTCTTGACCAGAGAGGTAAGCCTCATGAAAGAGAACCCTATCCCGAAGATTCTCCTTTTGCACTTTATAACGGTGATCTTTATATGCAGGACAATAAACCTGTAAAGGAACAGAGCGAAGCATGGGGGCATGCTGTACGTGCAACATATATGTATGCAGGTATGGCAGATATTGCAGCGCTTACAGACGATGAAGAATACAGGGAAGCAATTGACAGGATATGGAATAACGTGGTAAGTAAGAAATTATACCTGACAGGGGGAGTAGGCTCAAGGCATACAAGTGAAGCCTTCGGTGAAGACTATGAATTGCCAAATGCCGAAGCATATAACGAAACATGTGCAGCTATAGGTAATGCATTCTGGAATCACAGGATGTTCCTGTTATCCGGCAGGGCCGAATATATAGACGTGCTGGAAAGAACAATGTATAATGGCCTGATATCAGGCGTAAGCCTCAGTGGTAATCTTTTTTTCTATACAAATCCACTTGAATCACATGGTGGTTACGAGAGAAGTCCATGGTTTGAAGTATCATGCTGTCCCGGTAATATTGTCCGCTTCCTGCCATCAGTACCGGGATATATCTATGCAAAGCAGGATAATAAGTTCTATGTGAACCTGTATGTTCAGAGTGAAGTGAAGACAAAAATTAACGGCAGGCCTTTCAGCCTTAAACAGGTAACAGACTACCCGTGGAGAGAGGATATTAATATTGCCGTATATCCCGGTTCCGGAAGGACACTCGAAATTCTGCTCCGGATTCCGGGATGGGTTTATAATAAACCGGTACCTTCTGATCTGTACTATTTCAAGGATCCCGGTGAAGCCGACTGGAAGGTAACAGTAAACGGAGAGGAATATAAGGGAATAATTACTAACGGTTATATATTGATTGAAAGGGAATGGATAGATGGTGATGTAATAAGGTTAAGCTTGCCCATGAAGATACACCAGGTTAAAGCCAATGAGAATGTTGAACCTGACAGGGGAAAGGTAGCTTTACAGAGAGGCCCGTTAGTATGGTGTGTGGAAGAGATCGATAATCCACATGGAGTGTTCAATATGAAGATACCAGAGTCAGCAGATTTCTTATTAAAAGCAGGTACTGATATACCTTTTGGGGAAGGAGTAATAGAGGGAACAGTGGTTGACAATGACGGTAATGATGTTACTCTCAGGGCTGTACCCTATGCTTACTGGGCAAACAGGGGAGGTGGAGAAATGGCAGTATGGATACCGGAACGATAAATTATGATTTTTGAATTATGAGACAGCCCCTCAAAGATATAAGCAAAGGATAAAAATATTTAGGGATAATTAATGAGGATATTACGAAGTTTATTTTTGTTTAGCCTGTTAATTATGTTTTCATGTAATAAGCAGGAAAAAGTTTATGACTACGATATTTCACCTGTAGATATTGATAAGGTTAGAATAACAGGAGGTATGTGGGCTGAACTGGTTGCACGCAACAGGGAAGTTACACTTCCATACGCTTTTAAAAAGTGCGAGGAGACAAACAGAATAGAGAATTTTGCCCGTGCGGCTGGAATCACTGAAGGTCCACATGAGGGAGAACGGTATAATGACACTGATGTTTACAAGATAATAGAAGGAGCTGCATATTCACTGATGCAGAAACCCGATGCAAAACTGGAACAATATGTTGACAGCCTGGTATCCCTTATTGCTGCTGCACAGGAGCCCGACGGTTATATTTTTACCTCCCGTACCATTGATGCCACAAAACCTGCACCGGGTGCCGGAAGGGAAAGATGGATTGATGTATGGGTAAGCCATGAATTATATAATGCCGGTCATCTTGACGAAGCAGCAGTAGCATATTATAAAGCAACAGGGAAAAGAGAACTGCTGGATGTGGCATTGAAAAATGCTGATCTCATTTATGATGAGTTCGGCTGGGATAAGCGAAAGTCAGCTCCCGGGCACCAGGAGATTGAGATAGGCCTGGTAAAGTTGTTTGAAGTGACTGGAGAAAAGAGATACCTTGACCTTGCACAGTTTTTTATTGATGTACGTGGCTATCCACAGGAGCATCTAAAGCATGAGCCGGGGACAAGATTTGCCGTTTATAATGATCTGGAATACCTGCAGCAGCATAAACCCGTGCTTGAACAGGAAAAAGCAACAGGACATGCAGTCAGGGCTACCTATATGTACAGCGGACTTACCGATATAGCAGTTAAAAAGGGACTGGCTGAATACCTGGAAGCCTCTGAAAGACTGTGGAATAACGTTGTTAATACAAAGATATATATTACAGGAGGCGTTGGTGCACAACACCGTGGTGAAGCTTTCGGACCTGATTATTACCTTCCTAATGCAAGTGCATACAATGAAACCTGTGCTGCTATAGGTAACGTATTCTGGAATGAACGATTATTCAGGGCAACAGGCGATTCAAAATATGTCGACGTACTGGAGAGATCGCTTTATAACGGGCTTATCTCAGGGCTGGGATATGACGGTAAAACATTCTTTTATCCAAATCCACTCGAATCAGATGGTGATTATCAGAGAAGTCCATGGTTCGGGGTAGCCTGCTGCCCGGGTAACCTGGTAAGGTTTATTTCACAGGTAAACTCTTATATCTATGCACATACAGATGAAGCTGTTTATATAAACCTCTTTATACCTTCAGAAGCTGAAATTAGTTTAGCACAGGGGAATATAAGCATTATACAGGAAACAGATTACCCCTGGTCAGGGAATGTAAAGCTCACAGTTACTGTAGAGAACACTGTAGATTTCGACCTTAAAATAAGAATCCCGCAATGGCTGAAAGAAAGTCCGCTTGCCGGTGACCTTTACAGCTATACTGATAGTTCTTCAATGCAGCCGGTGTTGAAATCAGGGAATGAACCGCTTGATTACACCGAAGAGAAAGGCTATATGGTAATAAGCAGGAAATGGCATGGTGATGAGAATATTACAGTTGGATTTCCAATGGAGATCAGGAAGGTAGTAGCCAATAACAGGGTTGAGGAGAACAGGGGTAAGATTGCATTTGAGAGGGGACCTGTTGTATATTGCTTTGAAGAAGCTGATAATGGGAAGATCTTAAACAATAAAGTAATCGGAGAATCCAGCCAGGAGTTCAGCTTTAATCCGGACCTTTTAGGGGGGTCCGGATTAATTAATGTAAATGCCGTGGATAGTACAGGAACCCCGGTCAGGCTGACCGGAATACCTTATTTCAGGTGGGCTAACAGGGGCAAAGGAGAAATGGCAGTATGGATGGAAATTAAATAAATAGATTATAATATGTTCAGGATAACATTTAAAGCAGTATTGCTGGTGTCAGGATTAATCCTTGCCGGGTGTTCTGATAAGGAGGGTGAAACAGGAAGCAGTGGATATCCAATCCAGCCTGTCCCATTCACGAATGTAAAGGTAACAGATAACTTCTGGGCTCCGAGGATTAAGACAAACCATGATGTGACTATTCCTATAGCAATAGAACAGTCGACCATTACCGGGAGGATAAAGAACTTCGAAATAGCAGGAGGTATGGCAGAGGGAGAGTTTTGTTCCACATATCCCTTCGATGATTCAGATGTATTTAAAATCATTGAGGGGGCAAGTTACAGCCTGCAAACATTTCCTGACCCCGGACTTGAGGCAAAGCTTGATACACTTATTGCTAAAATTGGTGCTGCGCAGGAAGAAGATGGTTACCTGTATACTTACAGGACAATAATGGGTGATGACTCTCATCCATGGGTAGGGAAACGATGGGAAAAAACTCATTTGCTGAGCCATGAACTCTATAACCTTGGTCATATGTACGAGGCAGCAGTAGCCCATTATCAGGCAACAGGCAAAAAGAACTTCCTTGATATAGCCCTTAAATCAGCTGACCTGGTAAATGAAGAAATAGGGTGGGGTAAACTGGAAACATACCCGGGTCACCAGGAAATTGAGATAGGATTGGTGAAATTATATATTGTTACTGGTGAGAAAAAATACCTTGACCAGGCAAAATTCTTTCTTGATGTAAGGGGGCCTGACGGTGAGGAATATTCACAGTCGCATATGAAAGTGATCAACCAGCGCGAAGCAGTGGGTCACGCGGTGCGTGCAGCGTATATGTATACCGGGATAGCCGATGCTGCTGCCCTTACCAATGACCAGGAGTATATAAATGCAATAAACCATATCTGGGAAGATGTTGTACACGGGAAAATGTATGTGACCGGCGGTATTGGTGCTTCAGGTGGAAATGAGGGATTCGCTGAACCATACCATCTGCCAAATATGTCAGCATACTGTGAAACATGCGCTTCAATAGCAAATGTATTCTGGAATCACAGGATGTTCCTGCATCATGGTGAATCAAAATATTATGATGTTCTTGAAAGAACACTTTATAACGCCCTCTTATCAGGAGTCAGCCTGAGTGGTGACAGGTTCTTTTATCCCAATGTTCTGGAATCAGCAGGACAACACCAGAGACAGGCATGGTTCGGTTGTGCCTGCTGTCCATCAAATATCAGCAGGTTTATTCCATCTGTACCAGGTTATGTTTACGCAAGAACCGATGACGAGATATATATAAATATTTACTTAGATAACAGTGCCTCTATTAATAAAGGAGGCAACAAGGTAGAACTGGTTCAAAAAACAAATTATCCCTGGGATGGAGATATAGAGATTACGGTAAATACGGCTATTGAGGAACGCTTTGCTATTAAACTGAGAATACCCGGATGGGCACGTGGTGTGGCAATACCCGGTAATCTATACAGCTTCATCGATGAGGAAGATGAAGATATACAGCTCAGTGTAAATGGTAAAAATATAAAGGTCAGCGATACCGACGGGTATGCTGCAATAAAAAGAAAATGGAAGAAAGGAGACATTATAAAGCTTGTTCTGCCCATGCCCGTAAGGAAGGTAATTACAGACGAAAGGGTTGAGGCAGACAGGAATAAATTTTCTGTACAGAGGGGTCCACTTATGTATTGCGCTGAATGGGCTGATAATCCAGGGGAGGACGTTCTCAGCCTGGTATTTGATCCTGAGGCAGAAATGAATACAGAATTCATTGAGGATAAGCTAAACGGTGCTATCGTAATAAAAACTGTAGCCAGCCCGGCGAAGAAAACTCTTAAAAATGAGGTTTTGCTTGGCGACAGGCAGGAGGCAGTATTAATACCTTATCACCTGTGGAATAACAGGGGGCCTGGCGAGATGAAAGTCTGGCTGCCTGATAAGGCTGCATCGGCACGTCCGGCACCTGCACCAACTATTGCCAGCAGGAGTAAAATAAGTGCCAGTAAAATGACCAGTGGGCTTTCCACTATTAATGATCAGTATGAACCAAAACATTCAAACGACCATGAATGGTCATACTACCACTGGTGGCCTGATAATAACAGCTGGGAATGGGTCCGGTACGATTTTGAAGATGCTCAAACTGTTTCACGTGTTAAAGTATACTGGTTCGATGATCGTCCTGATGGTGGCTGCCGCATTCCTGATGACTGGGAAGTGCAATACCTGGAAAACGGGGAATGGCTGCCTGTGCAGGCAAGAACAGAGTATACCATTACCAGAGATGAGTGGGATGTACTTGATTTTGAACCGGTAAAAACAACTGTACTGCGTTTGAGAGTAAAGCTGCCAGTTGAATTCTCAAGCGGTATCCACGAGTGGATAGTAGAATAAAATGTAGTGGGGCTTAATATTTAGATGTTGTGGGGCTGAGCCCCACAACAACAAGGCTCTGATAGTGTGGGGCTTAGCCCCACACTATCAGTTATCCTAGTAAGTCTTCCATTTACCATATGAAACCACTACATCCAATAAACCCTCCATTTCGGCATAATTCCTGGCGGAACTGAACAAATAATCTTCAGCTTTATTTACCAGACCTGCTCTAACCGGGTTTTGATGTATATATTCTATTTTCTGATCAAGAAAATTATTACTGCTAATTTCAATAGCCATATACCCCCTTTGCCATATTTTATACTTCTGCTTAGTCTTCAGGTTCCTGGCTGCCAAAATAAATGCATTTAAGATCTCACTACTCCTTTTTTTAGGCAAGCTTGCGACATATCTCAGGATTTTACCGGCGGTAAACCTCATTAAATCCCTGAGAATATAAGATAAGCCCATTTCACCATCAGCTTTGCAGATAAGATGTATGTGATTTGACATAATGCAATAAGAATAAATAACTAATCCTTTGTTATCCTGACAATACCTGAGTGATTCGATTACCATTCTTTTCTGATGGTTGTCTTTGAATACTTCAATCCATTTAGTAATTGTCAGGGTAATAAAGTATACTTTGTACTGATCATGAATCAAGTATGCAGCGGACATGCAATTAAGTTACCACTTTTTAGTACCATTTGCAAAATAAAAAACGCATAGGGCTTTATTATATATGACAGCGTGGGGCTTTATTATATAGATAGCGTGGGGCTTAGCCCCACGCTATCGTTCTGCCCCACGCTATCTTATTTAATATAAAACTCTATCATTTCCCGGATAGCTTGCTCGCAAACTTTGCAGTAGCCTCCTGCTTCATTACTTTTCATACGGCAATCGATCTGGGGCCGGTATATCCCTTTAGCTGAATAGCCACCTCCCTCGAAAAGGCCGACCTTATCCCTGTATTCATCAGTAGGTGGTGTTGGAATGGGTGTGTCCTCTTCTATCATATCCTTCCATTTACTTTCAAAATCAACGAGAGTTGTTATATTGGGTTCCCAGGGTTCAATATTAAAGGGATAAAACTCCTCGTAGGCCACATCAGAAGTATAATACTCATCGGCCAGACCTGCAAAACCATGTCCGAATTCATGGGTAAATACCTGTGGAGTAAGTACATGATCGGAAGTGGTACCTGAATAATAATTATACATACCTCCGCCACCGTACCTCTCACTGTTTATCAGTACAATAATATTATCATATGGCACTACTGCAGCATAATCCCTTACTGACTTGATGTCAAAAGTGGTCAGGTATCGGGCCAGGTCAAAAGTATAAAAGCTGCTGTTGAGTGCAGTTTTCCTGTAGATTTCTTCTCCCGGAATATCTGTACCTGATTCTTCTGAAACAGCATCTACCGCCCAGATATTTATTCTGTCTGTATAATCTTTGTAAGGAGCATATTCAAATAATATCCCTGCCAGCCGTTTCACATCATTATGAAACTTGTTCATCTCTTCTGCTGTGTATCCTTCAGCTACGAAGACAAGATCAACGGCTTTGTGATGATCTGTCTCACCTGATATCCTTTCATATTCTGCTTTCCTCACAGGTTCCTTCCGTATAAAATAGTCTTCAGGATCAATTATTGTTTCATATACCTTTTGCAGACTTCCATCTTTCATATACTTTTTAAGCACAAACCTTACATCATTTTTTGGGAATGGGAAGGTGGCAACTTCGTAAAAACTTCGCTCTATATTTTTTGCCTCTGCCGTTGTCTGCCATTCCTGGAACAGTGATCCATATCCACGCGAATAGATAAGTGTTCCCGATTCCAGGTCATATATTTCGTAACGCAGGTTACCATAATGGAATGGATCAACCAGGTTTGTGAGTGACCCACCATAAAATGGTTCTTCTTTCATTTCCATGGGGTATGCAACTGTAGTTTCATGATCACCTGCCAGCATGAAATCAAAGCGGAGGGTTTTATCAATAAAATAATCGTCGAATTGCACCTGCCCTGAAGCAGACAGGTTCAAAAATACCATCATAACTAATAATATCTTTTTCATCACAAATGGTTTTATTTTAGTATAGAATCAATTCGGTTATCCAGAGCTGTCTGATCTGTGGTAAAGGAAGCCAGTCCTGCAAGGTTGAGAAGGGTGTCAGGGGCTATTTTACCGGCATTGATCTTATCCAGCCATACTGAACGTACAGGTATCTTACCATCATCACTTATCCTCTGTTTTTCTTCATCATTCAATACAGGGAATATATCTACGAAGCCCTCGTTCCGCATAATATCTTCAAGCTCAGGGCCTGTGGCGGGGGGATTATTACCGAGATGTTTTGCCAGTTTTGACAGCTTGCTGTCCACTTCCCAGAATTTATCCATGTTTTCCTGGTGCTGATCAATTGATAATCCGGGAGTATAATTTTCATTCAGCCTGGAAGTGAATGATCCTGACAGTTCTTTGCGTGCTGCTCCTGCCACCTTTGGTGGTATTGTAAATACATCAACCCCGGCCATCATCTCCAGCTGGTCATGATGCCTTATGCTGGCAGCAATAAGCTTTGTGCCTGTTTCCAGGTCGGAACGTATCTCCCTTATGTGCTTTTGTGTTTCAATAACGGTTTTTTCACCTATACATGAACCATCACCTATTTTATTATCAACGACATAAGCTCCTATTCTTCCGAGGAAAACATTAAGGAAATCAGGGCGCGCTATATTGGCGGCCATAACATTTTGTCTTGCACTGAATCCCAGTGTAAAATTAATTCTAACCCCTTTTTCTTTTAACAGCCTGGCTCCTATGAGTCCTGCAGCAGTATACGGTACCTTAATAATAAATTTCTCAGGGCATATATCCCTGTATCTCATACCGTAACTAATAATATCGTCTATATTATGTGAAATGGCTGTGTGTAGTTCAACACTCACAAAACCACCAAACTTCTTTGTAAGTCGAAGACCGTGCCTCGCATTAAGGATAAAGGCTGTTTCCATTATCTTCTTATCACGGGGCAGTGAAGCAAGTATTTCCTGTGTACGGGGAATAAAATCATCATATATACCTTTCTGAATAACCTTGTTTATCAGTGTATTATTGGTTGTCAAAGCTTCCATTTCACCGCTCCATACTTCCAGTGCCTCATCCATATCGCCCGTGTCAAGCCAGATTGTGGTGCCACAATTATGCAAGTTGGTCCAGAACCGGTCAGTATGACGATTTACGGTTTCTTCCTCTATACCTTTTAGTATATATTCTTTAATTTTATTCTCCGCAGTCATATTCTTTTTATCTGTTGGTTAATAATTTGAAATCATCGCCTGTAGGATTCTGGAATACCCTGAGCCCAAATTCATGAACGACAGCCAGCTTAAAACTCCAACAATTAATACGATAATCACTGTTTCGGGAAAAACTGATAACCGGTTACTGAGGCCGAGTTCCCGGAAGAAATCTCTCAGGAAAACAACAAGATCAAAATCACCTAACATGCAAAAGCCGTTTTAAATTTTAGCTCAAAAATAGGGAATAATATTGGAATAATGGAACGATGGAATAATGGAACCGAGGAACCTGAGCCCCGAGTACTCGGGGGCGAAGATGACGAGCTGGACGAATCCCTGCTGCACGGATCTGGAGATTCGCGCAAGCAGGGTGAGTCAATGATGGATTAATGATAGGCTAAGGCGAAGGTTGAGTCTAATACTCCTCTAACGCACAGAGATCTTAGACCTCAGATTATAATTTATCATTCTCTGCTCCCTGCTCCCTGCTCCCTGCTCCCTGCTCCCTGCTCCCTGCTATTTCATAGAGCAATATCCCGGCGGCCACCGATACATTCAGTGACTCAATACTTCCAGTCGTGGTAATTGAAAGATGTATGTCAGTAATTTTCAATATCTCAGGGCTGACACCACGGTCTTCAGAACCCATCACCAGCACTGAAGGGCCACTTAGATCGGAAGAGCGTATCTTATTATCTGCTTTTTCCGATGCACTCATAATCCTGAGACCCGAATTTTTAAGGAATTCAAGTGTTTTAACTATGCTTTTAACCCTTGCCACAGGGATCTTGTTAAGTGCACCTGCTGATGTTTTGACCGCCTCGGCATTTATTCTTGCAGCACCTTTTTCCGGAATAATAATACAGTCGACTCCAAAACATTCTGCACTGCGGGCTATAGCTCCAAAATTGCGCACATCAGATATATTATTCAGGGCAAGAAGGAGAGGATCCCTGCCAGATTCATAAATACCGGGCAGAAGGGTAGATATATCATGATATTCTATTTCAGAAAGCCAGGCGATTATACCCTGGTGATTTTTTTGTGTTATCCTGTTAAGTTTTTCAGCAGGCACGAACTGGTATGGAATGGAATGATTCTTCATCTCCTGCATCAGTTGAAAGTACAGGGATCCTTTTAACCCCTTTTTTATTATCAACCTGTCAATAGCCTTCCCTGATACTATGGCTTCAAGCACAGGTCTCAGACCATAGATATAATCGATTTTGCTCTTCATATTATATACCTGTTGGGTTATCGAGCCTGAACACTATGCCGGAGCGCCATGCGCGTATAGCCTCATCCCAGTAAGATGTTACGCTTTCGCTTCTCAGTAATGTATAGTCGTTCGTAGTGAAAGGATTTTCCCTTTGCCTGAAACTGAAATACAGGTATTCATCTTCTACCTTATACCTTATTCCCCATCCTCTCTTTACCTGTTTTTTAAGATAGCCCCATCTTTCGCCTCCGGGTGTTTTGTAGACTTTGTCGGGCGGGCCATAGATAATATATATCATTCCCCTGTCGGTGCGCCAGCCTTCTTTATGCGATGTAAAAAAATAATTGGCATAGAGCACCCGGTTAAAGTATATCCTGATTAATTCGCGCGAACGTTCTATATTACCTGTTATCTCAAGCCAGAATTCATCCAGTGCGACCTTCACGCGATCGCTTTTTTTCATCTCTTCTATTTCATTTTCGTTAGTAAGATAGATCAGAGGGTCGATCATGGTTTCTGGCTCACTCATGCCTGGAAACTCCTGTCCGAAATTGAAAAAAGTATAACCTTCGAGCCTGTTGGTATCAGTAGTACAAAGGTAAATACCCCTGTTCGGGAACATCAGGGGAAGAGTATCGGAATAGGCCAGGGTAACGATCTCTTCAGGTTCAGTATCAAGACTTCTTTCCGGCATTAACATTGACGGTGGTATGGGACTGGCATCATCAGGCTCAAAAAACATGATAAACAGGCTGTCCATAGGATACCTGTAAAGTAGATTAATAAATTCATTGGACCTGAGTACAGGATTAAATAATTCTATCTTATTGAAATGGCCACGTACTTTAAAATTGTTCATGCTCAGGTCGGAGGTCTTGTCGAAAGGCAGGTGTGTCTGAATCCTGGTTCTTCTGATAAGATCCCTGATTACCAGTTCGGCTTCATACTTTGATCCCGCGGAAGCCCGCATTGGTATGGTGTAAGTATATTGCCGGTTGCCCTGCTCTTTCCGTACGTTAATACTAAAAAAACCTGTATCGACAGAAACACGGCCCTGTGACATATCATATAACCTGTAAATTATTATAAGCTCAGCTTTGGGAATACCTTCAGGATTTGCTTCTGTGAAAAACAGGTCATTAGTAAAAAACTTGATAGTCAGTTCAGACAAATCTTCACTTGCATTATATATCTGGTACCTTGGATGAATAGGATTTCTTAAAGTGTTATATAAATACGACAGGTCCTTTGTATCTGTTGTTTCCTTAACAGTGGCACAAGATGCCAGTATGGTAATACCAACGAGAATATAAAATATATTATTAATCTTTCCCATCATTTCTATATGTTTCGTAAAAATAGCAAACTTTCTACTTTTATGTTTTCCAGCTTATCTTCAATCTGCATAATTCCTTGTTATCGTTTTTCCTTATAATCGAATGGTCAAATATTTTTTCTCCTGTTTCCGAAGCGCGAACTGTAATTTCATCCCCCGGGACTGATTCTGAAAGGTAGTTTACCTCTGCCGACTCAAATTTATTTCCGAGTATGAAATCCAGCGGGTAGGTGTCGATCGCCCACTTAATATATTGTACGTTATTTACATGCATGTTTATATCCAGATCTGAATACCTTACAGGAAACACCTGTGATGTATATGATGAAATTCCTGTTGCGGTCAATTTTGAAGGATACCGTTCAAGTGATGATTTATTATGCATATTCCCTTTTAGCTCTTCCAGCAATTTGTCCGGTCTGACCGGCCATCGGTTTTCCCTGTTAACCATCAGCCAGCATGAAGTTGCACCGCCATATTTCCTGCCATTATTGCCAAGTACTTCAAAGTCACGGAGTGCAAAAAGCTTATCCACACCCCGGGGCCATGTTCTTATTATTATTTCTTCTTCCCAACCCGGCATGTTATCCATTATTACAAGGATCCTTGACAGTACCCAGAACATATTATTCTGTTCAAGGTGTTCTTTCCCGAAGTTAAGTACTGTTGCGTGCCTGGCAGCAGCATCCTGGAGATAATTAAACAGACTGGTAATACTCAGCCTGCCCGATACATCCGCTTCATATGTGTTTACCCTGTATGGTTTTTCATATACCAGATTATTCATTCCTACCTGTTTTAACTATATATTGTTCAATTTCCATCGAGACCTTTTCCCAGTTAATCATTTCTTTTCGTATCATGCTGTTTATTTGCCTATACTTTTCAAAAAAGTCAGGATTTGATATATGGTCATCGTTTGAATATAATATTTCATCCATTTCTGTCTTACTCTTTTCCAGCTTTTCAATCCTGTCTTCAATCTCTGCCAGGGATTTTCTTTTTTTCCTTATGTATTTTTCATCCTCCTTCTTCTTCAGGTACTGCAGTTTATTTTCTGAATCCCTTTCACTGCTTGCGTGTTTTTGTTGATTATTCTTTTTCTCTGTGTCTCTAAGGTTTTCAATATTTCTTTTTTCCATGAAGTCATAAATACCACCATTAAATTCGCTGATTTTTTTATGCCTGAACTCGTATATTTTATCAGTAAGATCATTAAGGAAATACCTGTCATGAGATACAACAATTAGTGTGCCATCATATTTCTGAAGTGCCTGTTTAAGTATGTCCCTGGAGCGCATATCCAGGTGGTTCGTAGGCTCATCAAGTATCAGGAGGTTATACGGCTCAAGCAGTAATTTTATCAGGGCAAGCCGGGATCTTTCGCCCCCTGAAAGCACTTTAACTTTCTTATCAATGTCATCACCACTAAAAAGGAAAGCTCCGAGGATATCCCTTATTCTTGTCCTGATTTCACCCCGGGCAATATTATCAATAGTCTGAAACACTGTGAGCGATTCATCCAGCAGCTCGTCCTGGTTCTGGGCAAAGTAGCCTATATTAAGATTATGGCCTTTCTTAAGCTTACCCGTATAATCAAGTTCACCCATAATGATTCTTGCGAAAGTGGTTTTCCCTTCACCATTGCGCCCGACAAAGGCAATTTTCTCTTTCCTCTCAATTATAAAGTCAATATTCCTGAGCACTTCATTCTTCCCATAGCTTTTTGACAAGCCTTCTGTTTCGATTACTATTGTCCCTGACCGGGGTGCAGGTGCAAACTTTACAGATATTGCTGACGTGTCTTCTTCGTCAATCTCTATGTGATCAAGTTTTTCCAGTTTCTTTATCCTCGACTGCACCTGCACGGCTTTGGTGTTCTTATACCTGAACCTTTCGATAAATCTCTCATTATCTTCGATCATCTTCTGCTGGTTACGCCAGGCGGCAAGTTGATGTTCCCTGCGTTCTTTCCTAAGCAAGAGGTATTTGGAATAAGGTACTTTATAATCGTAGATATTACCAAGTGATAATTCAAGTGTGCGGTCTGTAATATTGTCGAGGAAGGCCCTGTCGTGAGAAACAAGAATTACCGCTCCGGGGTATGAATTAAGATATGATTCAAGCCATTGTATTGAAATAATATCGAGGTGATTGGTTGGTTCATCCAGCAGCAGGACCGACGGCTTTGCCAGCAGTATCTTTGCCAGCTCAATCCTCATTCTCCAGCCTCCGCTTAAATGAGCCGTTGGTTCATTAAACTGTTCACGCTCAAACCCCAGACCTGTCAGTGCCTGTTCAGCTTCGGCAGTATACTTTTCTCCCCCCCTGATACTGTATTCCTGTTGTAGATCTGTTAGCAAGTCGCACATCTGAAGGTATTTGACTGAGTGATAATCATCCCGCCCTTCAAGTTCTTCAGTAATAATACTGATTCTTTTTTCCATTTCCCTGAGCTCATTGAAAGCTGTCAGGGTTTCTTCCATTATCGTAGTTTTATCGGTAACCTTCATTTGTTGAGGGAGATATCCGGTTGAAGTACCGGATGGTATTGAAATACTGCCGCTGCCGGGCTTTATCAAACCATGGATAATCTTCAGAAGCGTAGTCTTGCCGGCACCGTTCTTACCTGTTAATCCAATCCTGTCCCTGGCATTAATCATAAAGGAAACACCTGAGAATAACCTAAAACCGCCGAATACAACACTTATATTATCAACAGATACCATATGTATATACCGTTCTGATAATTAGCAAAGATAGTAAAGTATAATTTCACTCACACGGGCAGGTGATTAGCATCACCCCATTTTTTCTCGTAATTAATATATTTGCAGTATATTTATGGATTCAAGATAAACGCTTGCCAGTAAATGAATAATGAGAGGAAAGATTTCGATTCTTTTATTTTTGCCCAGGCAATGGATGAGCACCTGTCAAGCCTGCGGTATGCAAGCATGATACAGAGATCATTAATGCCTGACACCTCATTCCTGTCAGGTATACTGAAGGATCATTTCATATTTTATCTTCCCAAAGACTATGTAAGTGGAGATTTTTACTATGCATACCAGAATTCAGGTTATACTATTATTGCCGCTGGTGATTGTACCGGTCATGGTGTACCGGGAGCATTACTATCTATCCTTGGAATAAGCTTCCTGAATGAAATACTGCAGATAAGGGATGTTCCCCGTGCCAACAGGATACTCAACATCATGAGAGAGAAAGTAATGGGTGCTCTTGACCAGAGGGGGCAGGACTATGAACAAAAAGACAGTATTGATATAGCACTCTGTGTTTATGAACCCTATAGGTCAGTTATACAGTATGCTGGAGCTAACAGGCCACTGATAATGGTAAGTGATGGTGAACTTAAAGAAATAAGACCGGATAAGATGCCTATAGGCATAGCCCCACTCGAGGAGGTGTCATTTACCAACCACAGGATAGAAGTTAAGGAGGGAGACCGTTTTTATATTTTCTCTGACGGCTACACTGATCAGTTTAGTGAAGAAACAAACAAAAAGTTTAAAATAAAAAATTTCAGGGAGTTAATAACTTACGTATCAGGCTGGAATATGGACAGGCAGAAGGCACATATCGAAAGTATTTTTTATGACTGGAAGGGGAGTACTGTACAGGTTGATGATGTGCTTGTTATGGGTTTTGAAATTTAATAAATATGAGACTAAGAGCTTTCCAAATAGAAAATTTCAGGTCAATTGTCGATACAGGCATGCAAACCATCTCACCCGATAATATAACCTGCCTGATAGGGCAGAATGAATCGGGCAAGACTTCAATACTGGAGGCATTAGCAGTGTTTTCATCTGGTGTGATCTGTGAGGATGTACTTAGAAGTGATCTTTCATTGCCACGCGTTACGTGCAGTTTCGAGATACCTGAAAACTACCTTGAAAATAAACTGCGCTCAGTAAATGATGATTTTGATAAGATAGTGAAATCATTGAATCATATAACCCTTATACGCTCCTGGAAAGCTGACCTTGAATCACAAATAGGTATAGGAGGAGAATTGCTGGAATATATTGAGAAGCTGGATAAGGACAGGAGCAAAGAATTAATTGATATTAAAGAAAAAATTAAGAAATTCTATTCTGAACTGAATAAAAAAAGGGGAAAGAAGAAATCTCTTACCGCAGAGCTGGTTGATATAAAGGAAAAACTGGACGAACACCCGGCGAGAAGGAGTGGCCTGAAATTATTCAGGAAGAGAACTGCAGAAGTGCAAGACGACAATGAAAATACCTTAAGTGAGCTCAATGAAGCTTTTGAGAAAGCCCGCAGTGAAATCGATAAAATAAATGCTTTCTTAATAGATAAAGACTCTCTGATCAGACTTACTGAGGATTGGTTAGAGACAGTAGGAGAACTTGATGGTATAAACAAAAAACTTGATGAAATTTCTGTCCGGTTGGAGGAAAGACATCAGACCATGACGTTACTATCAGGACCCACCATAGCTGACCTCTCACGTGGTGAGTGGGAGAAAGTACTAACTCAATATAAATCTGCAGTAAAGGAAAAAGAGGAGCTCGAAAAGGAGCATGATATGAAAATATTATTATGCAGTTTTATTTATGCTGGACTTGATGAAGAAAAGGCAAGGCTAAAACTGCAGACAATAGTAAACGACCGAAAGCTTGAATACCAGGCAAAGGAACTGGGGGAAATACTTTTGGCTGATTGCCCGCATTTCGAAATATTTGAAGATTTTGGAAGTTTGCTCCCAAACCGCATAGATATGGAAGACCTGGTGTCTGATAACCAGAATGTGGAAGGATATAAGGCAGCAAGGAATTTCCTTACCCTGGCCGACCTGGATTATACTTTCTTTCAGCAACCGTCATCCAGGATCCTAAAGCAGAAAATAGAGAATCTAAACGCAAAACTCACACTTGATTTCCAGGATTTCTGGCAGCAGTATGTAGGCAAACATAACAAGATAAGGATCAATTTTGAACTTGATCATTACAGTACCAATCATGGTGAAAAGGCAGGTAAACCCTACCTCGAATTCTGGGTTAAAGATGAAGGAGAACGATTGTATCCAAAACAGCGCAGCCGGGGAGTGAGATGGTTCCTGTCATTCTACCTTGAGCTGATGGCTGCCTCACGAATGGAAAGGAAACAGCTTATCCTGCTGGTGGATGAGCCGGGAGTGAGCCTGCACGCCCGGGCGCAGGAAGATGTACTGAAAGTATTTGAAGATATAAAGGATGATGTACAGGTAATATATACAACACATTCTCCTCACCTTGTTGACATAAATAAATTGCACAGGGTGCTTGCCGTGCAAAGGGATGATGTTGCCAGCCACAGGTCGGCAACAGTAATTCTCGATGCCGCCCGCCTGGGTGATGCCTCACCCGATACCCTGTCTCCACTCCAGAGTATAATGGGTAATCCCGTTGGTAACCAGGAATTCTCTGTAGATAAATACAATATTATAGTTAACAACGTAGGCACATTCTATATTATGAATGCTGCCATGAGATTAACGGGATATAAGGGTAGGATACACTTCATCCCTTCAACAGACTCCTCATCTATACCCCTTATGTGTAATATTTTAATGGGCTGGGGGATGAAGTTTGCCGTTCTGCTTTTCCATAATGAAAATGAGATAGAGATTGCACGTCAGCTGGAGAAAATGATGTTTACTGATCAACCAGGTGAGAATGAAAACATAATTATTATGCCTGAGGAATTTATGAATGCTGAGGACCTGCTGTCGACTCTTGATTTTAAAAACCTGATATTAAAAACCAGACAGGGAATTACTATATCCAATTCTGAGCATGTAAATATTAATGACCTTCCCCGGAATTTCCTCCTGAGCAAGTTCCTGGGTGATGTGAAAAAAGGAGAAATCACAAGGGATGATCTTGACGAGGAATCAAAGGAAAACCTTATACTCCTGGTGAATATCCTGCAGAAATTTAAATAAAGTAGAGACGCAAGATCTTGCGTCTCTACTTCCTGTACAAAGGGTAAATATCCTTTGGAATATTTTTGTACTCAATAGTGGTTAGGTCAGCCGGCCCAAGCCCCGGCGCATCAACTTCAAATATTGCCCCTGCAAGTCCGTTTTCAAAAAAACCGCGTCTGAAATGGACCCGTGATTTGAGTGAGATGATATCTATTTCATTAATATTAAGATCAAGGTCATCAATTATACCTGCATCTGTTACCTGGTGAAGTTCGGGGGTGATAATTACAGTATTGTTGTCACCAAATCTCACCACTGCTGTTTTATCAAACCTGCCATACTTATCAAAGTACTCAAGTGTGCCACTTATTTCAACCGGTTCACCTGCATATTCATCAGCATATCCGCCAAACATAACGTTTATCTTATCTCCGGCCTGTGCGCCAGACTCTTTCAACTGATCAATGAGTTTCTTATCTGATATGGTAGCTATACAGAAATTTTTTGCACCCTGCTTTATCAATTCTGCCAGTATATGAGTTGAGTTACCTGTCCTGTCGCTATGATCAGCTATTACTACTGGTGTCTTCCCGTCTTCTGCTGCCTTTATACTAAGGCGAACCCCTTCGGCTGTTTTGGGTAGTTTCTTACCTGCAAATTCATGCCTTACTCTCCAAATATATTCATTCATATCATCTGCTATTCTGTCCGCCAGTTCTTTATCATTGTTTGTTATAACCATTACTGTTGCTCCAACGTCGGGAACATCAGCATAAGCAAAACCAAAAGCAACCGAAACATAAACACCAGGTATACGGTCTTCCCATCGCCTTGCCCTTTCCATTATTTCCATTGCAGGTGAGACACCTGTGCCCTGGTATACACTTGGTGTGATAACGCCTGGTTTCCTGGTTGACATAACAGGTTTATAATCACCCCTGAGAGTATTAATCATCAGCCTGGCCGCCCTTTCCCCCTGGTAATGTGTGTCGTAATGAGGATACCTCTTGATTATTATAACCCCTGAAGCTACATCGGAGAGTTCATGATCTTCATTTGCATGCAGATCGAGGGTTACAATTATGGGTATGTCACCTGCAACCTCACGAATCCTTCTGACTATTTCCGCTTCAGGCTTGGGTATTCCTGTTACTGCCATGGCACCATGAAGGGACAGGTATATACCATCATAGGGGCTATTGGTTCTGATATCATCCTGCATTGCCCCGGTATATTTATCAAATGCTTCTTTTGTTATCCAGCTGCCCGAGGAGCCCCCAACTGCATCCCTCGGAGATGTTATTCCTTCCAGCTGTATACCTCCATATTCCTGTATACGCTCAACAAATCCTCTTATGTATGAATCTGCAATCAGTACTTCATCCCCTTTAAGGGGAGGCCCGTAATACTCAAACTCCTCTATACCTGTCGGACGGGGGCAGAAAGTGCATGTTTCATGTGAAAAGGTAGCTATACCAATCCTGAAATCATCACTATTTGATTGTTTTGTACTATCGCAAGAAAATAAGAACAGAAATGAAATGCAGAAAATTACTATTTTTTTCATCTTAACGCTTGTTTAGTAAACATACCAAGTTAAGAATTTAGGATCATATTTACTACCTTGGATCCCTGGGAACAAAACCGGCATATGATCCTTTACTTATAGCAGGCGACGGTTTGCATCCCTCCGGCAAAATGTATGGACTATGGGTCGATAGGATATATTCTCATGTATACGACCTTCTGAAATAGAGGATTATGAGTAAACGATTACTGGCGATAGGAGACTCACATGGTTGTTTCAGGCAACTATATAATCTGGTAACTGAGATTATCCATCTCACCATGGAGGATAAGCTGGTAATGCTGGGTGATTACATTGACAGGGGAGCCGAAAGTAAAGAAGTGCTTGATCTGATTATGGAACTAATTTCTGACGGGTACGATATTGTACCCCTGATGGGAAATCATGAGGATATGATGATCAATGCTCACAGGAGCCCCCTGGATAACTATAACTGGATGCTGAATGGAGGAGATGAGACTCTAAGAAGCTTTGGCGTGGTATCAGCAAAAGAGATTGATAAAATATATATTGATTTCATATCTGCAATGCCTCTATATCATATCATTGGTAATTTTATTTTTGTTCACGGTGGCTTTAATGACGATATAGATGATCCATTTGAAGATGAGTACAGTATGATGTGGGAACGACGGTTTGAATATCACTCGCCCGTTTTTAAAGGGAAAACCATTGTTCATGGTCATCGACCTCATGCATTAAGAGAACTGAAGGATGAACTGAAATTATCGCCTTCAGTTATTAATATCGATACAGGCTGCGTTTACGGTAAAGATTATGGGCTTGGTGATCTTACAGCTATAGACCTTCTCAGTATGAAACTCTACTCTATCAGCTGCTAAACTTATCACTTATAACTCAGATCTCATCACTCATAACTTGTAATCCCGAATTATGCCCGTGCTGTAAGAAATTTTTGGAAATGTCAGAAAGAAATAGCCACGCAACTCGGTATGAAATTTTACCTGGAAATAAAAAACAATGATAATAAGGTACCTGATAATATCCTCAATAAAAGAGTGTTTATGTCCTTACTTAAAGATATTGAGGACATAGATAAGAAAATTCTCGACTTAAAAGACTGATAATTGAACTTTAATTTCTTAACTTGATTAATATTTCTGACAGATAGGGTTGCTCAGAAAGGTTGTTCTATGTAAAGTTATATTAGTGATAAACAAATGAAAACCCGCACACAAAAAATAAGGTTAGGGATCTTCATTTTCATAAGTGGGGCAATATTGGTTGTCCTGGTACTGTTTTTTGCTGCAAACAAGCTGTTCGAAAAGTCTGATATCTATTATGTCTCATATCATAATGTATCAGTCGGCGGGCTCGAAGTGGGAAGCCCGGTGAATTACCTGGGTATAAAAATCGGTAGTATATCTAATATTTTTATCGACCCACAGGATATAAATTCGATAATTGTGGAACTGTCACTGCAACCAGGCACACCAATCAAGAAAGATGACTATGCTGATATTGTTTCACTTGGTATAACAGGACTCAAGACAATTCAAATAAGGGGAGGGAGCAACGAGGCAGACTTCCTTAAACGCGGCGAGTTCCTTGTGGCAGGCAGCTCAGCATCACAGGAAATCACAGGTCAGGCAAGTATTATTGCAGAAAAAGCTGAAAAAGTAATCAATAACCTTCAGGTATTTACAGATCCGGAGAACATGAATAAATTCTCCGATGCTGCTGAGAATATTAATATCCTGGCCGGACAACTGAACACAACAATTCAAAGGATTGATGCTCTGATCAAAGAAAACAGGGAAGGGATCAGGGAAGCAGTACAGACTGCTAACATGGTGGCAAGCCGCCTTGATACATCTGCCATACAACTTGGTGAAGCGATCAGCAGCATAAATAATATTGTTCAGAGTGATACTGTTCAGCAGATAGTTGGGTATGCACATGATCTGACACAACATCTGAGAGAAACAGATACTAAATTATTAATCAGTAATCTCGCTGAGATTACCGAACAGACAAGGCAATTACTGTTTAAGATCAACCAGGAACTGGATGTAAACAGCCAGGAACTGTCGGAGAGTGTCAGGCTGTTGAGGATTACACTATCTAACCTTGAAGAAACCTCAGACAAGATAAATTCTGATCCTTCTATACTGCTAAGGGGATTCGGAGATAAAAATATCCCTGACAGGCGATTAAAAAAATAACCTTTTTGATATAGACTGAAACCATGTTATTCAATATTATATAATGAAACCATATATCATCACAATTATCAGTTTCATACTTCTGTTGACATCGTGCATATCAGAAAAGAAAATAATAAGAAAATACTATACCCTGGAAATACCGGAAGATACATACAATATAGCACCCGATACCTTAAATTTAATCCCGGGTAAATGCGAGATAGGACGGGTAAATATTAATCCTGTTTATGAGAAAAACCAGATAGTAAATCGTAATAAATCTCACGAAATAACATATTATATGTACCATCAATGGGCAGTAAGACCAGATGAGGCCATAAGGGAGATATTAAATGAATACATGCAAAACAAAAGGCTGTTCGAAAATGTATCTACCAGGTTTAGCAGGTCAATACCAGACTACAGGTTCGAAACATCGGTAAATGGCCTGGAAATAGTTGAAATTGATAAATCGTTTTTAGCTCATGTTAGCCTGGACTTTGTGTTGATCCTCAATACCAGCGATAGTATTCTGATCAGGCACCAGGCTGACAGGACAGAGCCTCTGAAAAAGAAGGATATGAATCTTTTTGCCCTTGAAGTAAGCAATATACTGTTTGAAGAACTCGAAATTTTTACAGAACTCATAAGGGGGAAAGAAGAAATATTCTATAGCAGTGAATGGTAGTTGTTTATCCTGAAAAATATTACCCGTTGTGACAGGAATAGAAAATAAAGATCCTTCTTATTACCTTGAAAATAATATCCTTGAATTGCGGGGAAAGTTTACAATCAGTGAACTGAATGAATCGCTTTACGAGATTGAGAAGGCTCTCAGCGGATTCAATAATGATATTCTGGTTATTGACCTTGATCGGATGACTTTTATTGATAGTGCCGGGGTCACAGCAATATATTATTTGCGTGACAGGTTAGTTGAAAGGGGGATAAAAGTTGAAATAAGGAGTGGGGCAGAAGATATTAAACGAAAGCTTGAATTGTTCAGTCAGGGAGATAAATCCAGGGAAGGGGAGGTAACTAAAACAGGATTTTTTGAGAGACTGGGAACCAGTGTAGCATTTGTATACAATGATATAATAGTAAGTTTTTTTCAGCTTGCGGCCGATATTACTTACTGGTCGGTTACCGACCTGTTTCACAGGCAAACACGCAGGAAGGGTGAATTTGCCAACCAGGCCGTTCTGATAGGTGTAAATGCAGTGATTATCGTGGCAGCAATGTCATTTATTATTGGCCTGGTGCTGGCTCTGCAATCAGCAGCACAGTTGCGCTCATTCGGTGCTAACATTTATATAGTCGACCTTACTGTTATTGCTATGATGAGTGAGATGGGGCCGCTTATAACAGCAATTATGGTCGCCGGGCGAAGCGGATCATCAATAGCTGCCGAGGTGGCAACAATGAAGGTCACCAATGAAACCGATGCTCTCAGGACCATGGGACTGAATCCGGTGCGCTTTGTTATTGTTCCCAAAATGCATGGGGCCCTTATTACTATGCCATTTCTTACGATTATAGCCGATGTGCTTGGTATTGCGGGTGGACTGGTAATTGCAGTTACTGCCCTTGATATTTCACCCCTGGTATTTATCCACCGTATGCAGGAAGCATTCTATATGAAAGATATACTTTTCGGTGTGATAAAAAGCCTTGTTTTTGCATATCTTATCGTTATCACCGGAAGCTATTTCGGCTTCAGGGTCAAACAGGGAGCCGATGTAGTGGGTAAAGTTACAACACAGGCAGTGGTTGTTGCCATTTCACTGGTGATAGTTGCTGATAGTATAATGGGTCTGATTTTTTATTAAGATTAAAGCATGGCTTCAATATGGATGCTGACAGTGTAATACAAGTCAATAAGTTAACAGCAATAATTGATGACAAAGTTATTCTGTCAGATGTAAGTTTTCATGCTAACAGTGGCGATGTGACTGTTATACTGGGCAGCAGTGGATCAGGCAAGACCGTTATTCTGAAACACCTGCTGGGGTTATACCCGAGTGCCAGGGAGGCTGTATCGGTGATGGGGCTCAATCCATCACAACTGGCAGAAGGTGAGGAGAAACGGTTTTATACTAAGCTTGGTGTATTTTATCAGAACGGGGCTTTATTGAATTCACTTACCGTGGGTGAAAATGTCGCACTGCCCCTGCAACAACATACAAACCTTCCCGGTAAAATGATTGAAAGACTTGTCAAGCTGAAACTTAGACTGGTTAACCTGGAGGGCTCATATAATATGTTCCCATCCAGCCTGAGTGGAGGAATGCTTAAGAGGGCAGCCCTGGCCAGGGCAATTATAATGGATCCCCCGATCCTGTTCTGTGATGAACCCGGTTCAGGACTTGACCCTGTTTCCCTGGCATCACTCGACAACCTTATCCTTAACCTTCAGAAATTGCTGGGTATGACTGTCATCATGATAACACACGAGGTGTCAAGTATATTCAGGACAGCCGACAGGATAATATTTATTGATGAGGGAAAAGTAATTTTTGAAGGGACACTTAAAGAAGCACTCAAGTCAGAAAACAAACCGCTGAAAGAGTTTTTCCGTAAAGGCAGGGGTGATTAGAACCAGGATCTGAAAAATAAGATAGAATGGGGCTGTCTCAAAAATGGAGACAGCCCCTCATTTCATTAATCAGGTATTAATTCGCGCGCTTTCCTGTCTGGGTCATTTTTCACCACACACTCATCATTCAGAATCATTGTTTCGCCATTCTCAAGAGTATACGCAGGCCACTGCGGCAGGCTTTCTGTATTTGGATTACCTGTGGACATAAACTGCAGTAATGCATCCGACATTTTCTCCGATAATGTCCTTGGCCTTTTACCTCCGCCTGTATGTGTTATCATGAGGTCGGTATTGTAATACCAGAAGCATATATCTGAGCAATGGGATGCCCTCATACGGTTATCAAATAATGGTGGTTGCCAGCCAAACCATGCCAGGTATACAGGTGCATCCTGCTCCAGTTTGGCATTGGCTGTGCTGATTACTCCTTTGCGGTTGCTGCTGATCATGATCATCAGTTCAACAGGTTTGGCATCGGGGAATGCTTTTGCATAAGCATCATATATCTCACCTGCTTTTTCTCCGAATCCTCCCCTGAAACCGGCTCTATCTCCCAGCATCTCCTTTGCTTTTTCGGCAGTAATCTCCTCCAGTTCGGGATTATCACGGGCCATTGACCATTCATGGAATGTTGTGCATAACAATATAGGCACATCCGTTGCAGGACCGTCAGGATCGGAAAAGAATATTCCAGTGGGGATATTGATCCCATCAGCTACAGGGCCGAAACTTCCTCTCATTGTACCGCCTCCATATTCCTCGGCACATTTTTGGGCAGCCGTGTTAGCCAGCAATATATATTCCTTCCAGGGTATATCTTTTAATTTGTCTATTTCTGATGGATCGAGACCTGCTTCCCTAAGAACATATTTACCTACTTTACGGGAGTATTCCTGGTCCATTGCTGATGTAGTGGAGCCGCTCAGTGGTACTATTTTATGTATTAACCCTTTTGCAGCCTGCATTGCACCCAGTGTACATACTTTAGCTCCTCCTCCTGATTGCCCCATGATAGTAACATTGCCAGGGTCTCCACCGAAATTGGCAATATTTTCATTTACCCATTTAAATGCGGCAACCATATCAAGGGCCCCCACATTTCCCGAATGAGCATATTCCGGACCACCAACGCCTGAGAGATCAGAGAAGCCTATAGGCCCCAGTCGGTGATTAATTGAAACAAAAACAATATCTCCTTTACGGCTGAGGTTTTCACCCACATAGCCATCCTGTTCAATACCATTCCCATTTGTGTATCCGCCTCCATGTAACCATACCATGACCGGCCTTTTTTTACCGTCATCTATTGAAGGGGTCCAGACATTCAGTTTCAGGCAATCTTCACTTACATCATCGTAGTTCCAGTGGTCTGTGAAAGATTGATAGGGATTTGCATACCTGTTGTCCATTATCTGGGGAGCTGAATTACCCCACCATACCGCCGGGTAAACATCATCCCATGGTTCTGGCTCCTTTGGTGGCATGAACCTGTTCTCCCCACCTGTATCGGCACCGTAGGGTATGCCCCTGAACTGGTAAATATCACGCAGTATAAAGCCTTTAACTTTACCATAAACGGTTTCAACAACAGCTATGTCATCACCAATAAAAAGTATCTGACCGTCATTTGCAGAACTGCCTTTTTCTGATGTGCTGCATGATGTTAGCAGCAGGGCAGCAAAAATTATTATGCATGCGGTTCCTGCAACAAGGAATCTAAAAATTTCACCTATGGGATTTTTCATAATTATGAGTTTTAGGATTACTATAATAAGTCACGGATTATCAAAGTACTGAGTTTTTACATAAAATATTTTCTTTCGAGACTGAAACGGTCATTTATTACGGTGCATTCACTGTCGATCCTCATTACCGGCCTGTTGTTAAGATTGTAAGCCGGCCATTGAGGCTGACCTTCAGCCACGGGTTTGCCCGTTTTTGCAAAAGCAGTCCAGAATTCAGCAAAGTTTTTTGAAGCCTGTATTCTCCCGGGCCGTGAGCCTCCCATACTGTTTTCAGGGCTTCTTGCATCCCCGTATTCATCAACCAGGTTGTAAAATTTAAACTGAATATCCATTGCATGGGGCGTACCAAGGGGATAATCGGTACCCGGTATCTTTACCTCTGACTTATAGCCGAAATTGTATAAGTATACAGATGCCCCGTTCTGTGCAGATTTCTTCTCAGCTATCTCGATAGATCCAATTCCCATCATTGTGATAGATGATATAGCGACAAAGATATCGGATGCCGAGGCCTCAGGTCTTGCTTCCCGGTAGGCCTTGATTATTTCATCTGTTTTTTCACCGTACTGTTTTTCCAGTCTTGACTTCAATCCTTCAAAGTCAAGTTTAAATGCTTCCTTTTCACCGCCCACCATACCAAAGAATGTATATTCATCTTCATTCCATCCTGTTATCAATGGTTTATCCCTGGATATTATAGGTGCCTCGGGATAGAAGGGATGGCCCGGCAATACCACGCCGTCAACTACAGGTCCAAACCTTCCGGGACCTGCTGCCCCTATACCTTTTGACATTTTTACCGGATTGCCGGCTGCTTCTTTAAATACTATTTCAGGCAACCTGAGCTGTATAGCAAGAAGATCATTTACGGATACCTCAAGCAATTTGCGCCATTTACGCGGTGGAATATTCAATTCTTTAAGCACCATTCTTGTTGTATGGTCTGCCACATCTGGTGTGGTCATCATTATACCGGGACCACTTTCAATGGATGCTTTATTAAAATATGATGCAGCATCCGGCATGGCATAAAGGCAGGATGTTTTTGCGCCTCCCCCGGATTCACCAAAGATCATTACATTATCGGGGTTACCTCCAAACTGTTCTATATTATCATGCACCCATTCAAGGGCAGTTATTATGTCCAGCATTCCCATATTACCTGAACCGGCATATTCTTCCCCGGCGAGCTCATCGAGATACAGGTAACCCATCAGTCCCAGCCTGTGGTTACTCTGTACAACGACAACATCGAAAAAACGTGCCAGGTTAGCACCATCCTGGGCTGCACTGCCTCCTGAACCGGTATTGAAGCCGCCACCATGATTGTAAAACATAACGGGCCGTTTCTTATTGTCGTTGCCGGGTGTCCATATGTTGAGGTACAGGCAGTCTTCAGCCGGTTCAGGTTCGTTTATGCCGTAGGTCTGGTCAGGTGGCTGGACAGCCGGGTGTCCCAGTTGCAGGGCATTAAGTATTCCGGTCCATGGCTTTAAAGGTTCAGGCCTGCGAAAACGATGGTCACCCGAAACATATCCTGCATAAGGTATTCCCCTGAAAATATTCACGCCGTTTTCCCTTAAACCCCTGAGTTTACCGTATGATGTATCAGTAATCACATACTCGCCTGTCTTGCCATGATTGGGGTAAGCCCAGTGGGGAAATAACAGTAAAGATCCCGTGCCAATGGCCGAACTCCTAACAAAATGTCTTCTGGATATCTTTACCATGTCTGTATATCTGATCTCAGTATTGCTTTATAGTTATCACTCCTGTTGCTTTTATTGCTTTTTTTGCCTCTGTGGGCAGGTTCCAGTGTTCGTTAAAATGAATGATATTTCATTATTATTTATTAAGGTTTTTCAATAAGTTGATTATTTTATCTTCACACTATAAAGTGATGTTCTGGTTGTAATGAAGAGGGTATTACCATCCCTGCCACCAAAAGTTATTGATACAGGGCGTTCTTCCACTTCAATTTTACCTTTATATAAACCATTCACATCATAAATCCATATTTTACCGTCAGCTATATAAAGGTTTCCATCATTATCCCTGGTCTGTGAGAATTCTCCTTTCTGAACAAAGTCCGTCATATCTGATAATTCCCCTTTTTCCCCGACACTTAGCCTGACTACCCTTTTCAGGCTCTCATCAGATATAAAGATATCTTTCCCTGGGACTGCTTTGGAGAGGGCAGCACTGCGTCCAAGGTCATAAGTTTCAGGAATAATAGTCACATCATCAGGAGCAACAAAACATGTTTCAGGCATATATACTACTGCCCGGTCAAAATCATATCTCCATCTGCTTGAAGGGTAAAACGCTTTTCTGATTGATTTTATATCAGTTGTTTTTACCCTTTTCATTGGTTTGAATGTTTCTTCCGGATTGCCTGGATCAATGGAGTATGCCCATGCCGCCCAGCCGCTGTTTCCCCAGCCGCTATAGCCAGGATTGTCATCAGGGAGTACCGGTACAGTTTCCTGCTGGCCATTAACCATATATCCTGGTTGTGGATCATATCTGAATACAACCAGCAGGTTATCTTCAGTATCGGTGGCCAGTGTAAATGGTTTGCACGGGAAATCTGCAATAAGAGTTACATTCCCATCTTCAACCGACCATTTATAAATACGGCTCAGGCGTGTTTCGCAAAAGTATATATTCCCCTTGCTATCATTTGTAATCCCCTGTGCAAATTCAAATTCAGAAGCAAGTTTTTCAACTTTACCAATCTCATGGCTTATGTCCCTGTTACCTGATTCATTTCCGGTTATCGTAAGCTTTGCAAATTCCCAGGGGAATACTTTAATGTCTTTATTTACATCATAATATGGTACCTGGCTTACAAACATTACCTGTGCATAAGCATGTGAATTAAGTATTTCAATATCCCTGCAATCCCAGAATCTGACACCGGTAGGGCGTGGAGTGCTTACACGTATTACCCTGAATTGCCATAGATTGGCGAAACGAATATTACTGCAGTTGATCATATCCACGGGTTCACAGTCTACTCCTTCACGACCTTCCTCCTCCAGTTGAAAAGCATAAATTTTCCAGTTTGATACATTCCTGAATGTAGCTTCATTTCTAACGTGGTGTTCCAGTGACATAGCATAGATCCTGGATGGAGTAGATGTATTGCTTACAAGCAAACCATTTGTGGCATAAGTATTTGCAGACCATATATCTTTAATTGTTCCTCCACCATTATTGGTTATCCACAGGCTCCAGTACTGGTTATCCCATGCCTGGTCCATACCACGTTCATAAACAGGGTTGGAAGGAGAACTGACCTCAGAGGTCACGTTCCATTGGAATGGTTGCATGGGTCCTTTTCGGAGTGTCCCATGACCACCTACAAACTTAACATCGTTCAAAAGAGAGCCTTCCCCGGACATCCATTTAAGAGCAACAGCACGGTAATTGTATCCACCTGTGTTTATTCCTATCCCGTTGAATATATTATTTCCCCCTTCTGATGATTCAATCATGGGAACTGGTGATCCGAAGCCGCTGAAGGCAGGTGTACTTTCTGCCAGTATGAATTGCGTGCCAAATGGATGAAGGCCGATCAGGTGTGTATTGGCAGCCATTTTAAGAGTTGTAGTAAGGCGATACCAACCCTGGGGGACATAGATATACCGGTACTTATCAATGGCTTCCTGGAATACTTCTGTATCATCGGTCTCCCCATCGCCTGCAGCTCCCAGGTCACGGATATTTACCCAGTCTTCATTAATAGGAAGCTGAGGTATATCTTTATCGAGGCTGTTGGTAACTGAACCCAGGGGTTCAGTATCAATAAGAGTCTTGTATTCACCGTCACAGGTCATGTTATCCAGGCATAGGCCATAAGTATAATTTTTCAGCAGATATTGCTTATGCCTCACCTGGCTCTTTCTGCCACTGGCTCTGAACTCTGCTATAACAGGCACTTTATTACATATAATATTCCTGAGGTTTATCTGGCTGAGGCTGTTATTTTCCCTGCTTATAACAACTCCTGCTCTGCTGATATTTTCAAACAGGCAGTTTTCCATATATAAGCGATCAATAATATCAGGTGCAATTTCAACTACTACAGGTACGTTTTTAGCATGCAGGTTTACTATAGTCAGGCCCGGACCCATCATGAAAACAGAAATAGCCGCTTTTCTTTGACCTTCAAAATAGGTATCTACCATCATCATAGGCCAGCTGGGAGATGTCATGGTGGTAAGAATGCCATATTCACCACCGAAGAATTTCACATCTTCCATTTCATTACCGACATCGAAAATTCCGGCTTTACCTTCACCAATACTGATGTTACAGTGTGATACGAAACCATGCTGCGCAATATGAGTGCGAAGAGCTATTGCAGTTGGGTTTCCCTTTTCTATCCTTATATCAATATTTGAGAAAGCACTGTAGAATGTGCCGGCGCTGGCATCCCTGATTGGTTCTCCCGGCTCGACAATAGTACTGGTAAACCAGAACATATAGTTTGCATTTGCTTTGTCTTCGGGATCCGGATTCTGATAACCGGGTGTGTTCTTGCCGAGTATAAAAACAGGTCTCTTTTCACCGTATCCGATCAGCCTGACCGAACCTGGTATATAAATAGTATTACTTATGAGGTATTCTCCCTGGGGGATGAACAGGATGCCAAAATTCTTTTCTCTTTTCAGTTTATTTATGGCTTCCTGTAATTCATTCGTAACATCTGTTTTACCATCAGCACTGATATTAAAATTCTCAGGGGTAAAATAAAATGCTTCAGGATCATTCAACTTCTTCTTATAAACTGATACGCTTTCATTTGTTACTGCTTGTAAGCTGAACAGCCCAAATGAGATTAGAAGAAGACAAATAAGGGGGATTATTTTAGAATGCATAATTGATATATTTCCCTTTGATTGATTTCTAATATAATTACACCATTTCATATCTGAACTATACTTCACGTCTGAACTCTACGATTATTCAAAGATATCAAACATGTTTATAATAGAAATATTATAGTATAAATCTGTTCTGAACAGTTAATCAGATTAATGAGCCTTATTTTTTCTATCTCTTCCAGCCCAAATACCAATAGATCAAATATTTATTTGGATATCTGGCATAAAAATCCGAAATTTCAATTTAACAAATTTGGCCTGGCATATGGAACCGGCAAGATTTATAAGATTCTGGCAGGAGCTTAGGCGCAGGAAAGTTATAATAGGGATTGTAGCTTATGGAGCCTCTGCTTTAGTGATACTGGAAGCAGCGGAAATAATATGCAACGCATTTGGTATAGAACAGGTTCCGAAATGGGTAGTAATATTATTGGGGATTGGGTTCCTGGTCGCACTGGTGGTTTCATGGATATATGACATTACACCCGGAGGAATAAAAAAAACTGAACCATTAGAAGAACTAGAACTTCCGTTAGTCAGTAAAAAGATAAAGACTTACAGGTTAACAACCTTCGTTAGTGTAATTTTTATCATTGGTCTTTTATCATTCAATATCATTGATAATGCAAAATCTCGAAAATTCGGAAGGATAGAAAAAACTTTGGCCGTACTGCCCTTTACTGGTAAATTACTCCCGGAATATGAATCTATGGTATTTGATTATATAGGCGACGAGATAACGGCCTGTTTGGGCAAGATATATACATTCAAAGTGTTACCATGGAGGGTAACATGTAAATACAAGAAAGGGAACAAGGGCTACAATAAAATAGGTAAGGAGCTGAATGCAAATTTTCTTATAGACTGGAAAGCTGTTGAAATTGATGGTAATAAAAGGGTAACCATTTTTATGTTTACTACCGAGGATGAGAAACTGCTATGGTCGCATGATTATCCTCTGGAAGATAGCTGGACAGAAATATCAACTATTAGTCCTGAAATGTCCAGGAGCGTTGCCAGGAGACTAAAGACATTCTTATCACAGGAGGAAAGAGCCAGGATAGATGAAATACCGGACTCACCCAGGGCATCTTTTATTGCATACAAAGGATCTACCATTGCGCAGAATGCACTATATCTTTATGAACTGGGCAACAGGAAGACCGAACTATCAGTTTTTGATGAAGCAATAGATCTGTATACACAGGCCATTCAAATAGACCCTGATTTTGCAGCGGCCTATGCAAACAGGGCAAAAACAAGATCATGGGGTATTTATACGGGATACTATGATAATAGCCACCTGAAAAAATGCAGGGATGATATTGAGAAATCTACAAGTATTAAACCTAACCTCATTGAAGCAGATATCGCAATGGGGTTTTACTGTTATTATGGTTTAAGGGATTACAAGAATGCACTCATATATTTTGAGCGTGCACTTGAAAAAAAACAGGATGATGTTGACTGCTTTTTTTATCTGTCCCTGGTGTATAGAAGAATGGGCAACTGGGAAAAATTAGCTACTATTTCAGCCGAAGCCCTGGAAAGAAACCCGGCCAATGCACTATTTTTTACCAATATAGGACTTTCCTATGATTACCTCCATGATTTTGAAAAAGCAATAGAATGTCATAACCGTGCCATTGAGATTCTCCCTGAATGGGCTGCATCTTATAATAATAAAGTTGAATCTGTACTTATGTTGAGCGGCGATACAGAAAAAGCAAGGGCTATCATGGAGGAAAACATAAAGAACACTGGAGATAACATATATTCCACACTGGCAAGACTGGATATGTATGATGGTAATTGTGAGTCAGCTCTGAAGAGTATCAATATAGCATTCCCTGATAATTCTCCCCCGGAGGGAGACTTAATACTCCAGAAGGCCATGATTAATATGCACTGTGGCAGAGGGGATGATGCATTGAAATACTATACTGAAGCAATAGATTATTATACTATCGAGATGCGAAATGAACCTGAAGATTCTGTAGCATTAAGTGTAGCATTAAGTAAACTTGGGATAGCCTACGCCGGAACTGGAGATAAACCAAAGGCTATTAAATATGGCACTCTGGCTACTGAAATAATGACTGTTGAAAAAGATGCGATAAATGGGCCCGGCAGGTTATATGATCTTGCCAGGATATATTGCATGGTAGGGGAGTATGACCTCAGTGTACAGTTAATTGAGAAACTGGCAAGGATCGGGTCCTCTTTCTCGGTGCACCTGGTATACCTTGATCCTGATTTTACGAGGATAAGAAATGATGAACGTATCATTCAGATGATGAACCAGGTCAACCTGTAAGTGATTGCAAATAACATTAGTTAACGAGATATATTAACCATTAAAACCAACTAATTATGGGACACACACAGGACTGGGTAATGGACCCATGCAAATTCGAACATCTGTTTAAAGAAATGGGAATAATTCCTGATTGTAAACACTATAAAGGGTATCAAATTGCAGAGTTATACTTCAATTACGACCAGAAGTGCACAGAGCTAAAAATGAAACTTTACAGAGATATCGATAGGATTCTGGAAGAGCCTTGTCCCGGAGAAGAGGAAAGAAAGGAACAGGAGTAAGTAATCTGGTGCTTAATAGAGTCCTTTATGGACTTGTTTTCTGACTTTTTCTGATTATTATGAACAATAATAACGTAGTTTTTATTGCCTTCGAGGAGCGTGATAATCTTGGTGTTGGTTACCTGGCATCAGTATTATCAGAAGCCGGTTATAATTCAAAAATAATTGATTTCCGCGAATCCCGGGAATCCATCCTTAATGAAATAAAAAAGCGTAAGCCCGTCCTGCTGGGCTTTTCTGTTATTTTCCAGTATAACATTGATAAATTTATAATCCTTGTTAAGTATTTAAGGAAGAATAGTATCAACTGTCACTTTACTGCGGGTGGCCATTTTGCAAGCCTCAGACCACAGCAGCTATTTGATCTTATTCCTGAACTTGATTCACTTGTAAGGTTTGAAGGAGAATATACCCTTCTTGAACTGGTTGATGCCCTGGGTTCCGGGAAGGAGTGGGAAAAAATTAAAGGCATTTCATATATAGAAAATGGCAAATTAATTCAGAATGATCTGAGGCCTCTGGAACCTGACCTTGACAATTTTCCATGGCCGGTGAGACATAAACCCGGGGAATATGCACTGGGGAAAACCTATACCACAATACTGGCCGGCAGGGGTTGTGTTCACGACTGTATATTCTGTGATATCAGGGAATTTTACGGACCACCACCCGGACCATATAAAAGAATCCGTAGCCCTGAAAAGGTAATTGAGGAAATGAAATACCTGTATAATGAAAAAGGATGTTCAGTATTTCTTTTCCAGGATGATGACTTCCCTGTTAAATCTGATGATGTTAACCGGTGGATAAGAAGATTCTGTGAAGGACTATCCGGGAATGACCTCAAGGGAAAGATATTGTGGAAAATCAATTGCAGGCCTGATGAGATTGATGAGGTGATTTTCAGGATGATGAAGGATCATGGCCTGTACCAGGTATTCCTGGGTATTGAGGATGGGACGGATGAAGGGCTCAGGAAGATGAATAAAAAGCTCAGTGCTTCAGATACTTTAAAGGGTGTTGATATATTGAAAAACCTTGAGATTGGTATAGACTATGGATTCATGCTTTTCCAACCTGATTCCACCTTTAAATCGATAAGAACAAATCTGATGTTCCTTGATACAATCTGTGCCGACGGATATATGTCGGTAACATTCCTGAAGATGATGCCCCATTTTGCTACAAAGGTGGAAGCTCAACTTGATAAGCAGGGACGGCTGAAGAAAAAATCCGGGATCCAGGATTATGATTTCCTCGAGAATACCATTGATGATTACTACGGGTTTGTGTTTGATGTTTTTTCAGACTGGTTGCAGGATTCCCGGGGTCTGCTGAATACATCGATGTGGGCAAGGAATTTTATCAACGTTTATAAATTTTTTAACGGAAACACCAGCAGGATACATTTTCTTTCACACGAGCTAAAACAGTTGAAGAAGGAGGCAAACCGCTTTATACTCGATACAATGTTTGAGCTGGCTGATATCTTTGAATCAGGCAATTATAAAACAGCAGATGATGATAACCGTGATAAATACAGGCTCGCTATAAAGGGAAAACACGAGCATTTAACAGAGGGCATTTCTAAAATAATCAGGAGGGTGATGATTCAGAATAACCTCAAGGAACTTTTCAGAGTGTAATATTATTTAAACCCTTATCGCATGATGGTGAAAACCAGTGTGGTTTATCTTGTAATAATGATTTTTATTCACTAAATTTCATGTCAGGTAGAATTCACATCCGAAACTTAGATTATAAACTCTTATATTTTCCAGGTTCTTAAATATTTCATAGGAATTCAGTTGTCAGGAATGATATATTATTACTTAAACTATTAATAATGAAACGATTAAGCTTGTTTCTCTTTTTGTTATTGATCGTCTGGATAATAATAGCTACTTACCTCTATGTATGTAAAATACGTGGTCACTGTGATAATAATGACCAGGAAGCCCGGACAGAAATAGCTGACACACTAAAAACAGAATACGGTACTGCGGAATCGGATAAAAATCTTCAGAAAGATTCTGTTGCATTAGCCCTTGATTACCTTCGTGAGATAGGAAACAGGACCTATTATTTTGATTTTGCATCGGCTGAGTTATCGATCGATGGGAATGATGATAAGTATTTCTCAGCACTCAGTATTTACCTTGATAATAACCCCGATGTTCTAGTGACGATAGTGGGTCATGCTGACAGCCGGGGTTCTTTTGCGGCCAACGATAAATTTGCCACTCTCCGTGCTGAAGTAGTGCGGGACTATTGTATTGAAAACGGCATCAATAAAGATCAGATTACAACAGTATCGAAAAGCGACACGGAGCCAGCCGCTTCAAATGAGACAGAGGAAGGCCGAAAATTGAATCGCAGAGCAGAAATTATTATTAACTAAAATTATAAACCATGAGTAATACACTTGCATCCGATTTGCTATTTATTATAATAGTATTATTAATTGCAGCAGTTCTTGGCTTTTTGGTCGGTTATTTCATTCACAGACCCAAAGCAGCAGCCGGTGATATTTCAAAAGAGGCCGGGGAAGGTGCCAGGGAAGACGAAATACCATCTTTCGATGCAAAAACGGCAGGAGCAATATTAGGTAAGTATATTGCAACAAATGATCTTAAAATAATTAAAGGTATAGGGCCTGTGATTGAAGGAATACTTAAGAGTAACAACGTCAATACATGGAAAAAGCTGTCAGAGAATGATTCGGAACATATAAGTTCACTTCTTATTAATGAAGGAGGGGAAAGGTTTAGGGTTCATGACCCGGAGACATGGCCACAACAGGCAGAGCTCGCTTTTAATGGGAACTGGGAAGAGCTGAAAAACCTTCAGCATGATATCGTGCATGGTCATATCAGGTAATATTGGTATTCATACCCAACAAAAACTGGATTTTAATCACTTAAATGATGCTATCAAAAGTATGCAACGAATAACTTTGGCCTCCCTAATCAAATTAACAAAACTACTTACTTAAAATAATGCAATTATGTTTAAAGAATTCAAAGAATTTATCAGCAAAGGAAATGTCATGGAAATGGCAGTCGGCCTTATAATGGCCCTCTATTTTGGAGCTATAGTGAAATCTCTTGTCGATCATGTTATTATGCCTCCTCTAGGATTGCTGCTCGGCAATGTGGATTTTTCAAATCTTAAAATTGTACTGAAGGCAGCTGCCATGAATGGCGATACGGTTGTACCTGAGGTAGCCATAAGTTATGGTCTGTTCATAAACACGATCATAACCTTTTTAATTGTAGCCCTGGCTATTTTCCTGGTTGTGAAGGGATACAATAGAATGAAGGCATCAATGGAAAAGAAAAAGGAAGAGGAACCTGCCGCTCCGGCTGCTCCTTCAAAAGAAGAAGTTCTCCTGACCGAGATCAGGGACCTTCTGAAAAAGTAGCCTTTTATGCTTTTGCTAAATATAATCCCGGTTGCGCCTGGCACCGGGATTTTTTATTCACACTGTCAATCGCTGTCAACTTATTGTTTCAGGACGCGGAATTGGACTTTCATCAAGGATTTTCGTAAATTACAGTGTACATAAATCTGGGATATATGTATTTTCTGTTTCTGTCCATGATGCTGGCCTACCTGGCCGGCAGCATTAACTTTGCTATTTTGATTTCGCGTTGGGTCAGGGGCATTGATATCCGCTCTACTTCAGGTTCAGGGGAGGCAGGGGACTGGCAACCTCGATCGGGATATACATGTTTTTCATCCCCGTCGAATTTTTCGCTGCCCTGGTCATTGCCTTCCTGGTAGTCCGGGTATTTTTCAGGAAGGAAAAATACTCGATCGGCCAGCTTACCCCCATGGTCTTCATTCCGCTCGCACCTTTACTGGTGATCCTGAGCAGCCTGCTGATGGATACACGACTTTTCAATACCCTGAAACTGGGGGGGCATCAATGGTATGTGGTCGTGGGGGTCATAGTATTGTCAGCCTATATTATTATTATCAATATACGGGTGGTCCGGGCAAGGATTTCGAATGACGAACCGCTCTGATCATCCCGACAGGATTATATGGAACAGGATATTCATCTCATACTGGTTTCAGCCTTGCTCATTTTACTGACGGTAGCGGCAGCAAGAAATGTGCTTGTTCCTGCAATGATCTTCTTTATTTTCATGCTCATTACCCTTCCCCTTTATTTTGGTATAAATATCTGGATATTAATTGCATTAGCTGTGCTGGTTACATTGCTGGCATTATCTGTCTGTATGGCAAAAAGGAACGGAGTCTTCACGCTTGAGAGCCGCGTGGAGCTGAAAAAATGGAGGATCATCGCCCGCCCGTTCGCACTGTTGTTTATTCCTATCAATATATACCTGGGTCACAGTTTATTGCTTTACCTGCTGGGGATACTGTCCATAATTTTTATACTGACCGACCTGTACCGCCTGTTCTCCAGGCAGAAACTATCCCTGTTCTTTAAAAAAACAGAAGTCCAGCGTTTCTCATCTATGACGTCATTTGTCGTGGCCATTTTTATTGTCTTCCTTATATTCCCCGAAGAGATGGCATACCTGTGCCTGGCGTTCATCATCTTCGGGGACATGGCCGCCAAGCTGATTGGTCTGAAATACGGCAGGACAAAGATAATTAACACAAGAACACTTGAAGGCTCACTTGGATTTCTTACCGGGTGCATTTTCGCAGGTTATATCCTGCTGGTAATATTCGATTTCAGGTTTTCCTACCTCGTGATCGGTGCCCTCTCCGCCACCCTATCAGAGCTCTTTTCCTTCAGCATGGATGATAATTTCACAATCGGCATCCTGACAGGAGGATGCCTTGCCGCCCTGCAATACTTCCAGGTGATTTAGCAGGGGGCCCTGACGCTCATGATGGTCGGTCAGGGTCTTCGCTTTGCTTCGACATGGAGCAGGGTGCAGGGAAGTTTGAATGTCGAATGTCGAATGTCAATACCCCCGTGAGGGGGTAAATAGCAATAGCCACTCCTTTAAATTTCTCTGCAAAAGTGCAAAATCTACATCGGCAATAATTAATACCGGTTTATGCATTCAGTATAGCAAGTGCCTCCTCATTCTCTGCATCAAGCATATATGGAATACCGGTTACCTCTTCAGTTTCCCTGTTTGCCGAAACAAGGTCATTACGGGTTAATTCTTTCATGCTGAACTTCCTGGCACCGGCCATGAATTGCTGCAGTCCGCAAGAGAGTTTATCAATGAAAGCATACATGGCTATTGCCCCGAATGGGATCCTATCCATTTCATCTTTCCCAACTTTTTCCTTTACAGGTTCCCACCCGGCAAATATCTCCTCAGGGTACTTGCCGAAATCCTTAACAGCCGGCGGAAGCTCTTCCCAGTGACCGTAAAGCCTGGCTCTCTTGTCAGGTTTGAAGACACCCTCAATGTTACTGCCAAGAAATCCCGGGATCATCGGGGCCCTGCCCATACATGTCAGTTTTGTAAATGGTGCTCCCAGCGATATTGACTTAAAAATATGGTCCTCACGGGCAAAACCACCTGCAAACGAGATATCAGGAACCCTTATACCCTTTTCATCCAGAATCTTACAGTATTCATATGCCCTTGTATGCAGTGGCAGGGAAGGAATGCCCCAGTGTTGCATCATATTCCAAGGACTCATACCTGTTCCCCCTCCCGAACCATCAATGGTCAGAAGATCCAGCCCTGCATCAGCGGCGTACCTTATAGCCATTGCCAGGTCTTCCATGCCATAGGAGCCTGTTTTTAATGTTATACGACTAAATCCAAGTTTTCTGAGGTAATCCACCCTTTGCATAAAAGCCTCTCTTACTTCCTCAGGATTATTCTTATCAGTACTGCCAAGGCGACTGTGGCGGGCAAAGGAAGATATAGCACGAGATCTAAAAGCTGTCTCCACAACCGGATCATAAGGATCAGGATCAACCAGGTACCCACGATCTTTAAGAAATTTTGCATATTTCAGAGTTTTAACCTGGATCTCACCACCGATATTTTTTGCTCCCTGTCCCCATTTCAATTCCAGTATAACTTTGTCTCCATACTTGTCAATTATATACTCTGCCACTCCGTTACTGGTATCCTCAACATTCATTTGTACAATGATTGCACCATACCCGTCATGGTATCTGAAAAAGGTATCAATCCTGCGGTCCATTTCAGGTGCTTTTTCGATTTTCCCATTTTTTATCACTGATTTCTGGTCGACTCCCACAACATTTTCCCCTACCACAATAGGCATGCCGCAGAGAGCTGCTCCCACGGCAAACGATTCCCAGTAGTTTCTTGCGATAAAGGTTGATCCAAGTGCCCCTGTCATAACTGGAACTCTGCACCTTGTTTTAACCTCATGACCGAATTCGGTTGTAATATTGACATTGGTAAAAAGGCAATCGTCAGGATTGTTTGTCAGTGGTGGTTCAATGCCACTGGCCCCATAGGCATAACCCTTTATCCTGATTGAATGATACCCTACACCTAAGGTACTCACATGCCATGCACCAGAGGTGGTCTGACCAAAATTCCTGGGGTAAAGCAGCTTCCTTCCTTTCAGAGAAGCGAGCCATGTTTCACACTTACCCTTGCAGGCAGAGTCGCATAGTGTGCATAATCCTGATTCACAGGGAGTTCCCCTGTTCACTGTTCCGAGAGCATCGTTGCTCTTGTTCCATTGTATCATAATTATTCAAATTAATAAAATAAAGTATAATATATAAATATACGATAAAATATAAATATAAACGATATTTATAATACTAATAATTTAAGATAAATAGTATTATTGCGAATAATATTAAACAAATGTATAATCTCACAGGATTCGGGGCCAAAGTCCGAAGTTGGTAGTGAAGACTGGCTCCCTACAAATCTCCGGAGGGGATGAATAACCACTTCTAGAATCATAAATCGTTAACCTTCGATCTTTAATATTCGCGCTCGCCGTAAGACAATCTTCAATCAAAACACAATAAAAATTCCTGATGCACACAGCTTTATCAGGTCAGGGCTGAACGAGTGAGGAAATTAAATGTCTCGCTGCATTTCTTCGAAGTTCTAGAAATAGAATACACTACTCTTTGCTTGATGCATCAGTCGATGTATGCAATATAGTAGGATCTCCTGTCTGATAATATTGGCAGGGAGGCATCGAATGATAGTAAAGTGAAATTTTTAATATTATTTACGAAAATCATTTTTTATAAACTTATGTTTTTTTTGTAATTTGCATATATCTCACAACCAAACTCTTTGAATAAAGGACAATCCTGCATGTTATGAAAAAAACATTCATATTCATATTTTCCCTTGTTCTGTTCTTTAATAATCCCTTTTGTCATGCACAAACAACAGCAAAGATTTCAAAACCTCGTCTTGAGCTTGAAGATAACCACATAAATATTTTTTTTGATATTCTGAATAGCCGGCAAACCGATATATTCAGAATATGGATTGAAATTACGGATTCAACAGGGAATAATTTAGCTGCCAGTTACTTAAGTGGCGATATTGGTGAAAATGTAAGTGGAGGTAATAATAAAATGATAACCTGGGATTATGCTGCTGATAGCATTTATCCGGAGACTGGTATTTATGTTCAGGTGAATGCAGAAATATTAGCATCTACTGAGACCGCTGAAATTATTAAACCAGATAAAAAAATAAGCCGTGGTGGAGCAATTTTACGGTCAACAGTATTTCCAGGATGGGGATTATCACGGATTAACAAAGGAAAGCCGCACTGGCTTAAGGGAGTGGCTGGATATGGATGTATTGCCGCTTCTGTGGTATACAATAAGAAAGCTGTTTCAAGTTATAATGATTATTGTAATGCATTGGAAATCAGCGAGATTGATAAATTATATAAAAACTCGGTTAGACAGGATAACCTTTCGGAAATTTTTGCATATACCGCAGCCGGTATATGGATGATAGATATAATATGGACAATTGCCGGTTCATCAAAGCTAAGTAACGAACCGAATTACAGACAGGCAAAAAAATTCTCTGTTTATCCGGTTTATGAACCTCATATGCGTGTACAAATGGTAGCTTTCACGTATAATTTTTAGATTAAAGGAAAATTTTTAATTCCGGGTGGATATGGAGTATAGAAATATTATATTGAGCTTAATAATTTTTTTCTGCTGTTCTTTTGTTCAGGCACAGGTGATTAAAAGCGAAAAATCGTACCTGAGGTTAAACATCACACCAAAAAAAGAAGTAGTAGAAATACCGGATACAACCTCTCCTGAACTACAAATAATTTCACCGGTGATAACAGAAGGAAAACAATACATAAGTAATGAATCCGAAATAAACCTTATTGGCAGGGCTTCAGACGAAAGCAGTATTGCTTCTGTTATTATTAATTCTGAGATTATGGAAATTTCAGAATCCGGGGTTTTTACCGCCGGATTATTGCTGGAACCAGGTGATAATGTGATTACGGTAATTGTTATTGATAATAAATATAATTCCCTGGAAAATAAATTTGTGATTGAATATTCACCTCCTGAACCAACTCTTGCTGATATAGTCAATAAAGAATCAAAGTATTATGGTTTTATAATTGGTGTTAACAATTACGAAGATCCGACCATCCTGCCACTGGATAATGCGATATCTGACGCAGAGAAACTATATGAGATATTAACCAGCGAATATGTCTTTGAAAAAGAAAATGTAAAATTCATCAAAAATGCAAACCGCAGAGATATTATTAATTCCCTTGATAAATTTGCAGAAATAGTAACCCCAAAGGATAATATTCTGATATTTTATGCCGGTCATGGATGGTGGGATGAGGATGCCAATATTGGTTACTGGCTTCCTTCAGATGCAAGGCAGAACAGTAAGGCAGATTGGTTTCGTAACAGTACCCTGGTTGATTATTTAAAGGCAATACAATCAAAACATACTTTACTGATCACCGATGCATGTTTCGGGGGGTCAATATTTAAATCAAGAAAAGCCTTCCCTGAAGCGGAGAAAGCCATTCAGAAACTTTATGAGCTGCCCAGTCGTAAGGCAATGACCAGTGGTCAATTAACAGAAGTGCCTGACCGCAGTTATTTTATCAGGTTTCTCTGTGAAAGACTGACAGACAATACTGAAAAATACCTGTCATCGGAGCAATTATTCAGCAGCATAAGGATGGCAGTTATTAACAATAGTGATGCAATACCCGAGTATGGAGAGATCAGGAATGTAGGTGACCAGGGTGGAGATTTTATATTTATTAGAAAAGAGTAAAACCAGAAAAAACTGACTATTTTTAATTATGGACCGTTTTAGAAACATAATTCTACCCCAGACTATCAGAATAAGTTTTATGCTTTCTACTCTAATATTTTTTCTGTCTGCCTGTGAAAAATTTGAACCGAAAAGAATAGTCAAGGTCAAAACCGGTTCAATAACCAATGTTGATTACGCATCCTGTTCCGCCCAGGGTAGCATTCTTGACATAGGTGATAATGGTGTTACCCAACATGGCTTCTGCTGGTCGAATTCGCAAAATCCAACATTAGCTGATAATAGAAAAGAATTAGGACCAAAAAGCTCAACGGGTAATTTTTCCGATATTCTGACCGAATTATCACCAAATAGCACTTATTATATAAAGGCTTTTGCTCAAAGTCACGATGAGGTGTTTTATGGTGATCAGCTGTCGTTTGTAACTCTTGGCATCAGAGAGCCAACTGTGATAACAACAGCAGTACATAATATAACACAGAACTCTGCTCAATGCGGGGGTGAGGTCATTGATGATGGTGGGGCAGAAATTATAATGAGAGGAGTGTGCTGGTCAACGATTACTGAGCCGACAATTGCAGACAGCTTTACAGATGATGGTGCTGGGATTGGTTTATTCGTAGGTGACCTGACCGGACTTAACCCGGGTACTACTTATTTTGTACGGGCTTATGCTACCAATACTATTGGCACGTCCTATGGTGAGGAGATTAGTTTCGATACCGAACCGCCACAGAGTGGAGTATTTAACGATCTGAGGGATGATCATGAATATAACTGGGTGAGAATGGGTGAGCTGATATGGATGAGAGAAAACCTTGCTTATCTTCCAGAGGTAAGTTCTGGGATTACAAGCACTACCAACCCTTGTTATTATGTTTATGATTACGACGGAAGCAATGTTACTGAAGCAAAAGCTACGGATAATTATAAAACTTATGGCGTATTGTACAACTGGCCTGCAGCCATAGAGGCCTGCCCTGAAGGCTGGCATCTGCCTTCGGATGATGAATGGAAACAACTTGAGATGTTTCTTGGAATGAGTGAGGATGATGCTGGTAATACAGGTTTTAGAGGCACGGACATAGGCAGTCAGATGTCTCAATATTCTTTTATATGGGATGATGGGGCATTGGAAAATGATCCTGCCTTTGGATCAAGTGAGTTTGTGGCTCTCCCGGGGGGCTATTTATCCTACCTTTATATTCAATTTCGTACAATAGGATCCGATGGCAACTGGTGGAGTATGACTGAATTTGATACAAATAATTCTTGGAGAAGGTCTATAAATTACGATAATACTGGAGTGCAAAGAGACTATATTTATAAAGCTAATGGATTATCGGTTCGCTGCGTCAGGGATTAATATCAATAGCCCTAATTTAATAGCAGGGAGCATGGGGTATGGAGCAGGGTATTTCTAGGGATTTATGTAACTACTTCCCTGCCCCCTGCTCCCTGCACCCTGCCCATCTCCGGATTTTGTCCGACGAAGCCCTGAGGTCTCGGGAAGAAGTCGGAGGGGTATATGAATAATGAATAACGAATATCGAATGTAGAATATTGAATATCAGTACCTCCGTGAGGGGATGGATAGCCACTTCTTCAATCAAAACCTTTATAAGTCTTACAGCCTCCGCACATTTGCATTTTGATTATACACCCGAAATGTATATTTTAGATAAGCTGTTTAACCAAAATATCGCTGCTTTATGAAAACACCCGAAGAAATAAAAAAAAGAAGCCTGGAACTTACTGCTAAGGGCGGTTTTATTGAAGGCATTTACAATTATTGTGACCGCTGGTGTGAGAAATGTGCTTTTAAGTCTAAGTGCTTCAGTTTTACCAACAGTCCTGATTATGAAAATATGAGTGATGAAGACACAATCCAGTATATCACGAATAACCTGAAAGCTACAATTCTTATGCTTAACGAGATAGCCGAGGAAATGGATATTGATCTTTCGAAGATAGACGAGGAAGAACTGGATTTTGAAAGGGATGAACCGTTTAAGGATGCACTGACTGCTTATGCACATGAAGCTTCAATGGAGACAAATAAATGGTTTGAATCGGTGGAACCGGAAACAGGCATAAAGAAGATAAATTCACTCAAGCTATACCCGGATGAGAAGAAGGAGTATCATGATGCACTGGAAGTGGTGGTATACTATTTATTTTTCATTTCTGTCAAACTGGAGCGAGCTGTGAAATCAGGCGTCGAGGCTGACAAAAAAGAATATATGAAAAACGACAGTGACGGATCGGCCAAAGTGGCTTTAGTAGCAATTGACCGTTCGATTGCTGCCTGGGGCATTATTATGAAAGAACGGCCGGAGTACGAGGATACTATCCTTCAGTGCCTGGTTAAATTGTCTAAAATCAGGTCAGAAGCAGAAAAAAGATTCCCTGATGCACGCAACTTCAACAGGCCGGGCCTTGATGAGTGAGCAAATATGTAATCTGGTCATAATAATAATTGGCATGATACCCGACCCTTAATACAATCAGTATGAAAAGGCGCAATGGACTTTTATGATGAAGTGTTTTCGTCTGATAACCTACTGGGTATTTTTGCCGGTCATGTTCATCGTCAATCAATAGACATAATAAGAGGAATACCACAATTTGTTGCAAAACCAAATGCCACCGGTGCATTTCTTGAAATTAACTTTTTGCCTTTGAGTACGGCCAACACGTAAATCCCCGGAGTGCCTGCCCTGATAATGAAGTTCTTCAGATCCTCCGTAACTGATAAAGGATTACAATATGGCATGTTTGCAGGTACAATTTCTGATCTTGTATAGGATATGTTTATATATATTTTATTATTTTTGCAGCCTGATTCAAAATACACCGCCTTCGCCACCACCTTCGGTAAACCTACGGTGGTCAAAGAAAGCTATGGCGGTCAGTGCGGGGTATAGCGCAGTCCGGTCCCGAAAAATCAGCTTTCGCAAAGCGATATCTGTTTTTTCGAGGATTCTCGAAAAACATCAATCCGCCTAAAGGAGGAATGTGTTTTTCGGGATTAGCACACAAGGTTTAGGAATATGTATTACGTATATATACTTGAATCGGAAAGTAATAAAAAGCATTATATTGGTCAAGCGGATGACTTGGAAGCCAGATTAAAGAGGCATAATGCAGGAAAGGTTATTTCCACAAAATCAGGAAAACCGTGGAAGTTGAAATACTGGAGGAATTGTGAAACGCGGGGGGAAGCATATAAAATTGAGAAAATATTAAAGAAGTTCAAAAAGAGGGTTAGAGTTATTAAATTTGCAGAGGAGAATAATTTTTCCGCCTTCGCTTAAGCTTCGGCGGATGATGCGGGGTATAGCGCAGTCCGGTTAGCGCACCTGCTTTGGGAGCAGGGGGTCGCAGGTTCGAATCCTGCTACCCCGACATGATAAGACAGCTTGCTGATTTAGCAGGTTGTCTTTTTTATTACCATCCCCACCAGCCCCCGCACCGTCCGTCCACAATTCCCGCCCCATGCCGTATTTGGACACCAGAGAAAACGGCGGCACGACATCCATTAGGACTTTCTTGTCCATCACACGGCGGTTCGACCCAATTTTTTTTACGATTTGCTTAATTTCAAAAAAATCATCTGATAAAGCCAACTTTCCCGCATGGTGAGCAATTTCCACCCACTCCCTCGCAAGTTCGACCCAGACAACACCCTTTTTCCCAAAATCTTTTTGGCGTTCCTGTAAGTCAACTTTCTGTTTCAATAACTCCTCCTTCTTTTTTATATACGCTTCTTTTTCAATTAAACCGTCCAAAAATAAATTTATCAGCTTATCAATCTTTTTGTCAAGTTCCTGAACCTGTTGTTCGAGATTTTGGAAAAAAGACCGTTGCTCCCGCACTTCTTTACGTTCCATTGCCTCAATTTCAGCCAATATGATTTGAGCCCAATTGTCCGGTAAAGAAATGGCTTTCAATTCTTCTTTAAGTTGGTTGACCATTACGGTACTATTAATATATGACTGGTTACATTTGCCGTGTTTCTTTGAACAGCGATAGTAGATATACTTTCTCCCTTTAGCATATTGGGCTGTAATCATGCAACCGCACTCCCCACACTCAAAAAGCCCGGTAAACGGAAAGTTATGTCCGTCCTTGGCCTTTCGTGGCCGTGAGCGGCGTTTGAGTTCCTTTTGAACCTTATCCCACACCTCCTTGCTCACTATTGGCTGAAATTTCCCCTCGTAGAGTTCTCCTTTATGTGGTATCAATCCTATATAAACAGGATTAGTAAGTATTCCATGCATCACCGCCTTTACCAATGGCTTACCCGCCTTGCTCACCAGTCCTAAAAAATGCAGGCGGTGGCGTAGCGATTCCAAAGAATGTTTCCCGGATGCGAATTCCTCAAACCCTTTTTTAAGTATTCTGGCTTTTACCGGATCCGGTTCAATATTACGGGTTTTCGGATTGTTTACGTATCCAATCGGGGCTAACGTTGCCCATTCCCCCCGCCTGATTTTTTGGCGAATTCCCCTCCGCACATTTTCGGATAAATTATCACTGTAGTATTTGCTTTGACCAAAAGCCACCTGTAACATAAATAAACCTTGCGGTGTCGGTTCAAACCAGAACGTAGGGAACTTTAATGAAACAACTTTACTTATATCAATCAGATAAATGATTTGCCCGCCATCCATACTGTTACGTGCTAACCGGTCAGGATGCCAGGCTATGATACCAATAGGTTCTTTGCACTCGTAAATACTACCCACCATTTCATTAAAAATTGGCCTACCTGGTTTTTTAGCGCTTTTACTTTCAATAAAGGTCTGGGAAATTTTTAACCCTTCCCGCCGGGCAAATTCATTTATTTCCGCAATCTGAGCCTCAATTGACATTACCTGACGTTCTTCGTCTTCAGTTGATTTTCTGGCATAAACATAGTATTTCATATCCGCAAGGTTTATTTATTTTGTTACTGCTAAATTATTCCAGCCCTAATTCTCCTAAAGCCAGCTTTATCAGATGATTTTGCCACCTGTGCCATCCCTCATTATCGCACCTTTTTTATTTTTCGTCATGGTTTTTGTCCAACCCTTCATTTGCTCTTTACAATTTGCACCTTAGAGAAATAAAATTTAAAGGTTGCAAAAGCAAAGAGCAAATCCAGCCCGCAATGCAAAAACACACGCCAAAAAATAAAAGCCATCTCTTCTGTTGGCAAAAGCTGTAAAAAGCTAAAAATTTTGTTATATTTTTTGTCCGACCCTTTGTTTTGCCACTGCAAAAACACGCACTTTGTGCACTCACTTTTGCAACGGCAAAACCCATCGCAAAACAAAAAATCCGCCAAAATTTTCTTCACGCTCTTTACAGCCTTTGCCAACCCCCTTGCCAGCAAGCGTAAAGGTGAATTCACGTAATGATCAATATTTTCAGTTGTATTCAGTTCACCTTTACCCTTGCTCTGACCCACGCCCCCGATCCGAAAAGATAGCGGTGTAAAAAAACTGACCCGAACCGCTCCACCCGCAAAAGTCCTAATGGATGTCGTGCCGCCGTTTTCTCTGGTGTCCAAATACGGCATGGGGCGGGAATTGTGGACGGACGGTGCGGGGGCTGGTGGGGATGGTAATAAAAAAGACAACCTGCTAAATCAGCAAGCTGTCTTATCATGTCGCAAACTTCTGAACGAAGTTCGAACCTTTTTTCAATAAAAAGCTCACAATAACCCTTAGTTATCAACAACTTGGAAGAGATTATCAAATTTTCATGAATCCAGCGAGATGCGTTGGTACTCAGCGTCAGCCGGGAACACCTGGCGGAACAGAAGGGGAAAATTTCCATCAAAAAAGAAGAAACGGCGGACACCGCCGTCAAATATTTCTGCCTTGTCGGCAGACAAGCCGCCCCATTCGGGGCGGTTTTTTTTTGCGCTTTTATTTTTTTATTTTTAAAAAATCCAACCCGCATATTTTTTGTCATAGTTTTTGAGAGCCTTGCCCTGTGAAATCTCACATACAAACCGGACGGATAAAGATTTATTACCACATATTTCACAGTGGCAACCCTTCTATGCACATTGCCGTCCTCGTTCCTGCGGGCGGCAAAGAGCATCCCAGCCCGCTTGTCAAAAACTCCGCCAAAAAATATTTGCCCTCCCTGCCCTGATAAAAATAAGTGCCATTGGGCGGGCAATAATGTCAGTGGTTCTAATCTATGACAGTGCACCGCCCACATTATCATAATAATTATTAAAGCTGCAAAATATTGGTTAAATCGTATATCTTGTACTATTATCTCAACGACAATATCTTTATTATACATATTTAATCCTTTAAAAGATTTATAACATACTTATTAATAACAAAAGTAGTATTTATTCGTATTATGAATAATTATTTATGAATAAAATAATACGAGATGTGTATATTATGATTATATATACGTATATTATATGTTAAATAAATGTTTTTTATTTTTGATAAAAATAAAAATTGTACGATGCCAGAGAATAGAAAGTATAATCGTATTCGTGTAGTATTAGCAGATAGAAATAGAACTATTAAATGGCTTGCAGAACAATTGGGAAAAAAGCCGAATACAGTGTCACGTTGGTGTAGAAATGAAATGCAACCATCTGTTGAAACTTTTTACCAGATTGCCGAAATTTTGAAAGTCGAAATTCATGATTTATTAAATCCACTTGAAAAAATAGATGAAGAATTCTAATTAAAATGAATATTCTCAATAGTGAAATAAAATGGATATAAACAAAAGAGAAATTCCAGATAACGCCATAGATGCTGTAGCAAGGCATATTAATGAGAAGAATAATAAAACTCCTTTTATTCAAACCATTCTCACTGTTGAAGGAAATACAGAAACTCCTCATTATTTTGAAATAATTCCATTTAACGAAATAGATAATACTGAATCCAAATTCTTTGCAATTGATGGAAGTTATAACTATCAAGAATTTTACAATGGCCTTTCAATTGGAATTTATACAGCAGGTTACATATGTTTTGAAAAAGGGAAACAGATAAGATTAAATGATTTAACTGACCCGGTAATTTTGGGGGAAAGCTATTATCCTAATCATATTCTTATTACCGACGAAAAGGATAGTCTATTAATTTTCGATGAATTATTGACTTTAGAACCTGTTAAGAATCTACTTAATTTTTTTGAAGATGAGTATGATAATATTTGGGGATGGGGTGAAAATACCAGAGAAACAGTTTCCGATAATCTATCAAAATTATTAGGATTTTGTCAGGAAATATTGGAATGGGCTTTAGTTTTTGAAATAGCAAACCTTAATATTACAAAGAATGGTGATTTTATTTTAAGAGATGGTACATTACGTTCTAATAATATTAAACAAAAGTTTCTTGTAAAACTTGGCAAATATCTTAAAGGAAAGGGAATTACCATAGTAGGTATAACGAAAAATTCCCCCATTAAATTAGAACTATCTTCTTCTTTTAAAAAAATAGATACGTACTTGCAAGATGAACTTAAACCAAAATACCCATTTACAATTAAAGATTCTAAAAGGCAAAAATTATGCTGTTGGTTCGAAGTATCTGAGGAAACCCTAAAAGCTGCATATAGTGGCGATATGTACGCCAAAAAAAGTATAGAAGGTGGTAGGGGATTTGGCCTTTTTTTTACGGCTCGTTTGGACTATGTTGAAAAGCTTCAAAATTATGATTGGATTATTGTAGATGTAAATATTTTTGATGCAATACCAGATATTGAGAACAATAGTTTAGATAGAGATATAACAAGTCTAAAACAACACTTTAAAGAATTGACAAGATTAACTCAAGAACATTATATCTTGGGATATCCTTATCCTTTAGTAGAGGTTCATAACTTCGTTACTCTAAAAAAAGAATTTAAAGAAGAAATTATTAAAAGAGTAAAATTTGCTTTGTTCAAAGACCAAAGAATGGACAATGTTGAAATAGAAAACTTATTTTTTGATATTCATGAAAGATTTTAAAAATGGAAAACGGAAGAAAAGATTTCGGTGTATTATATGGACAAAGAACCACAGAAGAATACCTGTTAATATATTCTTCTTATGAAGATTCAAAAGCCAGTCCCAATACAGGTGATTTTATTGTATTAACCCGTAGAGATGAAGGTGGTGAAAAATTTCTTGCCCGCATTGAAGCTGAGATATATGATGAAGACCCAATATTTCGTTCGCAAGATAAAACTTTGGTCTCAGTTCATTATGCTAGGATAGCCGAGAGAGAATTATCAGAGAGAGACAAACAGAAAATTTTTAGTTACACTTATAAAATCAATCTTTTAGGCACATTCACAAGTGATGGAAAAGATTTTACAACGGCAGTTAGAAAACTTCCTTCGGTTTCATATTTAGCAAGATATATCAATCCGGTTGAATTTGATAATATTATTAATGGTGCAAATCAACAAGGTATTCCAATTGGGAAACTTTGTATTGGTGAAGAAATCCATCTTGATAAAAAGAATATTCTTTTTGATATAGAAAAGCTTCGAGAAAAACGAACAATGATTTTTGCACAATCAGGATTCGGAAAAACTAACATGATGAAAGTCTTTTTGTATAATATGCTTGGAGACTCAAATTATGGAAAACTGATTTTTGATTTAAATGGCGAATATTGTTTTAGAAGCGATAAAACTTATGGATTAGCTGATATTGATGAACAAAAGGTTAAAGATAATTTAGTTCTATATACTGATAAAAAGTATGACAACAAGTATAAGGGTAGGTTTATTGAAGGTGGAAAAGTTTTAGTCAATATGCCGGAACATCTAACGATTGGAGATATTTTAACTTTTGGAGCAGGATTTTCAGAAGTAATGAAATCATTCTTACTTTATTTAGAAGATGAGCAGGTAAGTAATTTTATTTCAGATATTGATAGTTATGTAAAAAATCCCCAATACTTGCACAGAGATTTTTCTGACTTTTTTGGTCAGGCTAAAACCGATAGCAAAGGCACTTTCAAGGAAGATGTTAGCGCAAGAAAAACTATCATGGCAATTAGAAAAAGAATTAGCAGGTTAGTTGATGAAGGAAAAGGGTTGCATTCTAAGGCTTCAACTTTGATGGAAGATGTTTTTAAGTATTTGAAACAAGGTAAAACAGTCGTTATTGACCTTTCTTTGAAGGATAGTTTTGATGCAAATGTCATTTCAACAATTATTGTACGAAAACTATTTGAAAACAATAAAATGTACTTTACTGAACAAGAAGAGGATAAAGTCATAGATTGTGTATTATGTGTGGAAGAGGCTCAAAATGTAATATCAGAAGAATTTGTAAAATCCAATGCTAATCCATTTGTACGGATAGCAAAAGAAGGCCGTAAATTCAAACTTGGAATGATTGCAATTACTCAAAGACCTTCAGCAATTGCAGAAGAAATTCGCTCACAAGCAGAAAACTTTTTTTCTTTTTATATGGGAAACTCTGATGATATTAAAGCATTAGTAAGGTCAAATATTTGTTATGATGGAGTAATAGCAAAGTTTCTCCAAACTGAATCTATTCCAGGTAATCTATATATGGTTTCAGCAAGGCAATCATTTGCTTTACCATTAAGGGTAGTTCAATTTGAAAAATTAGTGCATAAAAAAGTATACGTAAACTCTAAACTTGAAGAATTCTAATGTTAGACATAGTATTAAATAATACTCAAATACATACACCTGATATAAATGAGGTGCATTTTGACTTTCAGGATAAACCTATTGAGGAACAGGTGAAATTGTCTATCTTAAAAGATTTGTTAAATCTTAATTGGAATATAAATTTCAGCAACGATAAAATAGAAGTTATCCCTCCTGAATTCTATGATAAGGAAATTATTAAAAAATCTATGCAAGTCAAACGCATTGAAATAATAAATCAAAATCAGGCATGGATTTCCAAAAAAATCAATTTAGCAAGGGACAATCTCGCTATGGGTTATGAGGTACTCAAATCGCCAATAATTCCCAAAATTGAAGTCTGTGAAACAAGAAAACAACATGATTTATTTAGAATACTTCGATATTATTGGTCTTCGCCATATAGTGATTACGTTGGAAGGAGAATAAAACTTATAATAAGAGATTACGGACTTAAGTCCAGACCTGTGATAGGTATTGCAGCTTTAGGTAGCCCAATTATTCATATTCCGGAAAGAGATGAACTAATTGGTTGGGATAAACGTACAAGAACGAAAAATTTAATATATGCAATGGATGCATATGTTATTGGTGCATTACCACCATACAATTATTTATTAGGGGGTAAATTAATTTCATACATTTTAGCGTCAAATGAAATCAGAGAAATATACAAGAATAAGTATAAAGACCGAGTCACAATTATTGATAAGAGGAGATCAAGTGATTTGGTAGCCATATTTACAACAGGGTTGTACGGAAGAAGTTCTCAATACAATAGGCTAAAATTTAATGGTCAATTATTATTTCAACCTTTTGGTAGTACAAAGGGATTTGGCACACTCCATTTAACTGAATCAACAATAGAAAAAATGCGTCAACTTCTTAAAGAAAGGAATGTTGAGATAGGTTATAGATTTGGAGATGGCCCGAGTTGGAGAATGCGGTTAATTAAATATGTTGGTACTCAACTTGGTTTTGATGCCAACTTCCTATTACGTCATTCTTTCAAACGGGATATTTACTTTGTACCGCTTGCTGAGAATAGTATTGAATTTTTAAATGGACACCAAAATAGACCTATCTACTATGATTGGAAAATGAAAGATTTAGTTGAACATTGGAAAGAAAGATGGTTAGAAAATAGAAAGAAAAATTTATTTATTAGGAATGCTGTTTATAAATTTCTTCCAGTCGATTTTAAAATATGAATAAGCATGCCCAAATCAAAGAAAATAATAATACCTAACCAAGATTCTGAGGCAGACACCTGCCGGAAGGAAATTTTACCAAAGCTTTATGAAAGTAAATGGAATGATGATAAGATTTTGGAACAAAGATATTTTACAGATGGTAAAATTATTGTTTTAGGAAGAAAAGCCAAAAGAAAAGAAGGTAAGAAAGCAGATTATATTCTAAGATATTCCAGGGATTATCCTATTGCTGTTGTTGAGGCAAAAAAGCGATATAAAAAAGCTGCTGATGGGTTGCAACAAGCCAAAGAATATGCCAAGATACTCCAATTAAATTTTGCTTATGCCACAAACGGTACTGAAATAATTGAATTTGATTTTAAGACAGGAATAGAGAAAACAATAACCTCGTTTCCAACACCTGATGAACTATGGCAGAGAGAAAATCAAGAGAATGTATTGTCCAAATTTTCAGAAGAGATACTTTTAAAACCATTTTTCAACTCAGATAAAAAACCTCGTTATTATCAAACCATTGCAATTAACAGGGCTGTAAAGGCTATTTCGGAAGAAAAAAAGAGGGTATTACTAACATTAGCAACTGGAACAGGAAAGACTTCTGTTGCCTTTCAGATTATTTATAAACTTTGGTTTAACAGATGGAATAATTCAAAAGAACATCGCCGTCCGAAAATATTATTTTTGGCTGATCGTTCTGTTTTGGTTCAAGATCCGCATTCCAAAGATTTTTCAGTATTTGGCGATGCTAGATGTTTACTGCCCGATGATAGGTTCACGCTTAGTAGAGAGGTATATTTCTCAACTTATCAGGCTATAGCAGAAGATTCTAACAGAGTTGGTTTATTCAGACAATTCCCAAAAAATTTCTTTGACTTGATTATAATTGACGAGTGTCACCGTGGAAGTGCTTCTGATGATAGCAATTGGAGAATAATACTGGAGTATTTTTCTAACGCAGTTCAGCTCGGGATGACTGCTACTCCGTTAAGGGAGGAAAACAAAGATACTTACATGTATTTTGGCAATCCACTATATACATATTCTTTAAAACAGGGTATAGAAGATGGCTTTTTAGCTCCGTATATTGTTCATAGGATTGTCCCTGATGTGGATGCAACCGGTTACAGGCCACACGAAGGTCAAAAAGATAAATTTGGGAATGAAATTCCAGATGGAATATATTCAACCCCTGATTTTGAAACAAGACTTTCATATCTTCCCAGAACCAAAGCCGTAGCAAAACATCTATATAATCTCATGTGTAAAAACGGACGGTTTGATAAAACGATAATATTTTGTGTTGATCAGGAACATGCAGACCACATGAGGCGAGAATTCTCGAATCTCAACAGCGACCTAGTTCAGCAATATCCAAATTATATCGTAAGAATTGTAGCAGAGGAAGGCGAGATAGGAAAAGGGTTTTTAAGCAAATTCATGGATATTGATGAAGAAATTCCGGTAATTGTAACAACATCAAAATTACTCAGTACAGGGGTTGATGTACAAACATGTAAAAATATTGTAATCTTTCGTCAGATTAACTCAATGACCGAATTCAAACAGATTGTGGGTCGTGGAACCAGGGTCCGAGAAGACAAGGATAAGCTGTTTTTTACGATTTTAGATTATACTGGTAGCGCAACACGAAATTTTGCTGATCCTGATTTCGATGGTGAACCACCTTTAATTTCAACTGAAAATATGGATGAAGAAGGTCAGACTATAGAGGGTTCTTATGAAGAAGAAGTATTGGAGCAACAGGAAGAAACAGAGAATGAATTTGACGATTTCAATGAATTCGAAACTGAAATTCTTGAAGAAACAGGAGAACGGATAAGAAAATATTATGTTGAAGAAGGTGAAGTTACAATTGCTGCTGAAAGTGTACAAATACTTGATAGTTATGGTAAACTGAGGACTGTTCATATTACACAGTATGCTAAGGGAAAAATTAATACAATGTTCCCTTCATACAATATTTTTCTTTCCAATTGGAACAATCTCGACCAGCGAAAAACTATTGTTGAGGAACTTGAGAACCAAGGTATTTCTATTGAACAGCTTGAAGAAAGTACTAAGACTAAAGGCCTTGATCCTTTCGATTTAATTTGTTATGTAGCTTACGACCTAAAACCAAAAACAAGAAGGGAAAGAGCGGAGTTATTAAAGAAAAATAAAACCGATTTTTTCATGCAATATAGTGATAAGGCAAAGGAAATCTTAAACATGGTTCTTGATAAATATGCGGATTATGGATTAAGAAAAAAAGAAGATATTAATAACCTGTTAAAATTACCACCAATCTCAGAACAAGGTAATATTATTGAGATTGCAAAAGAATTCGGTGGTATTGAAAACTTAAGAAAAGCATTAGACGAATTGCAAATATTATTATTTGCAGCATAAGGATTTTAAAGCATGGCGAAGAAAAAAACAGACGAGAAATTAACAACGGCACAACGATTATCATCAATTGTGAAAACCTGCCGTAACATCATGCGGAAAGATAAGGGGATGAATGGCGATATAGATAGATTACCTATGCTTACATGGATAATGTTCCTAAAATTCCTTGATGACATGGAACAAATCCATGAAGCAGAAGCCAAATTCAATAAGCAAATATATAAACCGATTATTGAATCTCCCTATCGTTGGAGGGACTGGGCAACAAATCAAAGTCTTACCGGTGATGACTTATTAAGCTTCATAAACAACGAAAAGTGCATACTTCCCAATGGAAAAGAAGGTTTAGGGCTATTTTATTACTTACGTTCTTTGCAAAGTGAGAACGGTTCGAATAGAAAGGATGTTGTTGCTACCATATTTAAGGGCATTAACAACAGAATGATAAATGGTTATCTGTTTAAAGATGTAGTCAATAAAATAAACGAAATTCATTTTATTTCATCAGAAGAAGTATTTACTCTTTCTCATTTATATGAAAGTCTTTTAAAAGAAATGAGGGATTCTGCGGGGGATTCCGGTGAATTTTATACCCCTCGCCCTGTTGTACGTTTCATGATAGAAATGATAGAACCTAAATTAGGTGAAACCGTTTTAGACCCTGCTGCAGGAACTGGTGGTTTCTTGGTCGAGGCTTTTGAATATTTGAAAAAACAGGCAACTCCGGAAACTTACCATCAATTACAACATGAAACAATCTTTGGTGGAGAGGCAAAATCACTCCCTTATTTGCTTTGCCAGATGAATTTGTTATTACATGGAATGGAATATCCGCAAATTGACTCTGGCAATTCACTTCGCTTTAAATTAAATGAAATCGGCGACAGTCAACGTGTTTATATTATTGTTACAAATCCACCTTTTGGCGGAGAAGAAGAAAAAGGAATACTAAACAATTTTCCTAATGATAAACGTACTTCTGAAACTGCCTTATTGTTTCTGCAACTTATTATGCGAAAACTTAAGCGTAAAAAGGCTTCCAATAGAGGTGGACGGGCAGCAATAGTTGTTCCTGATGGAACTCTGTTTGCTGATGGTGTTGCGGCAAGAATAAAAAAACAATTACTCGATGATTTTAATCTACATACAATTGTAAAATTGCCTGCAGGAGTATTCGCTCCATATACGGATATCCCGACAAACCTTATTTTCTTTGAACAAGGTAAATCAACTGAGGAAGTTTGGTATTACGAATTATTTATGCCAGATGACAGAAAACGATATAGTAAAACTAAGCCATTACAGTATGAGGAATTCGAAACTTTAAAAAGATGGTGGGAAAAACGAGTAGAAAATGAAAATGCCTGGAAAGTAGATATTAATAAAATTGTTTCAAATGCGGAAAATGGAAATCTAATTGTAAATCTGGACAGAAAGAATCCTTACAAAAAAGGAGATTTTGAATACATAGAACCAAAAATTTTAATGAATGAAATTAAACTAAAGGAATCCATGATTGAGAAGTTGGTAAGTGAAATAGATATAGATTTTTAATCATGCATACAGTAAGAATTAAAGACATATTAAATCAGGTAGACCGAAAAGTTCTTGTAAAGCCTTTTGAAGAATATGAAATACTGGGTGTTAGATTAAATGGTCAAGGAGTTTTTCATAGAGAAACAAAGGAGGGTGCAAAAATCTCAACTACTTTATTAAACCAAGTAAAATCTGGCGATTTTATTTATAGTCGTTTGTTTGCATGGCAAGGTGCTTTTGGCATAATAGATAAAGAGTTTGACAATTATTATGTATCAAACGAATTTCCAATTTTTACTCCAATAAATGGAAACATCAATATTAAATATCTTTATTATTTTTTTCAATTAAAGCCAATTCTTGCAGAAGTAGAAAGAAAGTGTGAAGGAAGCACGAAGCAAACAAGAAATAGGTATAAAGAAAAGTTTTTTTTAAATTATTCAATTGACCTACCTGATATTAAAGTTCAAAATCAAATTGTTGAAAAACTCGATAAGATAAAAGATGAAATAGAAAACATTAAGATTGAAAAACGAGGATTAACTAAACTACTTGACAATTTTCTCTATAGTCTATTTGTTGACACTGTAAAAGGAACTAATTGGAAATCAATGAATGAAGTTGCTCCAATAATTCGTAGAGAAGTAACAATCAAACAAGACGAAGAATATCCTGAATTGGGAATAAGAAGTTTTGGAAAAGGAACTTTTCATAAGCCAGCTATAAAAGGCATTAATTTGGGTACGAAAAGAATTTACCAGATAAAAACAGGAGATTTGATATTTAGCAATGTATTTGCATGGGAAGGAGGAATTGCAGTAGCAACAGAAAATGATAATGACCGCTATGGTTCACATCGGTTTATCTCTTGTGATGTAAACAAAGAAAAAGCCTTACCGGAGTTTCTTTGTTTTCACCACTTAACACCTGAAGGAATGGGAAAAATACAACTAGCATCACCTGGCGGAGCAGGAAGAAACAAAACTTTAGGTCTGAAAAAACTTGAAGCTATAAAAGTACCTATACCCCCTATTGAAAAACAAAAAAAATTTGTTGACACATATTATAAAATAAACAGGATTAAACAAGAAATAGGAGAATCGATTAAGAATATTGAGGGGTTGTTTCCGTCTGCCTTACATAAAGCATTAAAAGTAGGCTAAGGGTGCGTATGGTTGCATATTACTCCCTTAACAACACCAGCAATATAGAAATCATCATTTTTTGTAACTCGAATAGGTGGATATTCTGGATTTAACGAGTTTAACAGTATTTCCTTATTCTTTTTAAAGTACTTCTTGACAATTACCCCTTTATTCAATGTGCATACAATTTTTTCTCCATTTTCAGCTTGAGGTTGTATTTTGCCAATAATAAAATCACCCGCATGAATCTCAGGTTCCATTGAATCGCCACTTGCTTTAACCAAAAAGGCATCTTCAATATTGAATGAAAGTATTTTAGGTGATAAAGGAATTCTATCAGTAGGTTCACCTGACAATAATTTACCATCTGGGCCACATGTTGCCATGCCATATAAATTAACATAGCATAATAATCTTTCCGGATCATTTAGAATCTTATAATCATGTGGATTATTTGGATTTCGCCATATATATTTTTTCTTTTCAAGTTGTAAAATGTGATGATGCACCAAACTTGGTGAAGATAAATCTAATCTATCTTGAAGTTCTCTAATTGTAAGAGGCTCATCAATATTTGCGGCTAGCAATCTTAATAACTCAATTTGTTTTTTGCTCAATTCCATCATGCTGTAAATATAATAAAAAATATGTCAGTTGTTCTACAACCATTTGACAGAATATTATGTTTTTTTCTGTCAAAATTGCAGAAAATGATCTTGGCACAGAATTTGTTCTATAGGTATAGAACAAAATATTATTTATATGAAAAAGATATTTATCGACTTTTTTTTAACGTTTGCACCTATTACAGTTTCAATAATAGTATCTAACCAAACTAAAGTTATTTATGGTGTTGGAATTGGCCTCATACTTGCACTTATGGTAACTTCCCTTCTATATAAGATAAGAATCCAAAGAAAGAAGGAGATAATACCGGAAGTTTTAGCTTCCGGTTATTATCTCAATTTCATTACTCCACTTTTATTGAGGCTCAGGAGTAATGCAATAATGATTGAAGAAAAATCCAACAACCTGATTGAAGTAGATTTTTCATCTACAAGTGTGAAAATAATTCGGACATCTCTATCTGATTTATCAAAAACGAAGGATGAAGTTAATGCCATCGATAAATATGTTATTAAAGATAATGTTAATGATAAAGGCTTAGGAGTGAGGTGCAAAACAAGAGGAGAGAAAATAGAAGTAGTCGATTTCCCAAATACTTTATTCAGTATGCAGGACTACTTCCTAAAGGAATTTGGGAGTAATGAGAAAATGAAGAACAGATATTTAATCCGGTTTTATAATCATTTGCAAATATTAATAAATAACGACATACAACTAGGGAAGACAGAACTTTCGAAAATTAGTATCATTAATAAATTATAATGGAGGGCATATGGAATTAGTAGCTTACTTTAATGAGTTTATTGAGAATGAAGTGAATCTTAATCAAATTCGATTAGACACTCTCAATCAAAAGAAGGATGTACTGAAAAGGGTTATCAAAGATTCAGAGAAATTCAAGGATATTTATATCGATTTTATACCTCAAGGATCAGTAGCACATAAGACAGTTATTAAGCCAGCAAGAACAAATAAGGAATTCGATGCTGACTTTCTATTATTACTCGATAAAGTAGATGATTGGGAAGCAAAGGATTATATAGACGAGTTATACAATATATTTAAGAATAGTGGCACTTACAAGGATATAGTAAAAAAGAAGAAACGTTGTATTGTTATTAACTATATTGGAGATTTTCATATTGATATAGTGCCTGCCTTTGAGAATAGTGACCAACTTCAGATTTGCAACTCGGGAACAAATACCTTTGAAAATGATAATCCTATTAATTATAAAGAATGGTTCTTTGAAAAACACAGAAATGCAAATTACTTCTTGATAAAATCAGTGCGTTTATTTAAATATTTACGTGATCGGAAGGGAAGGTTTTCTATCTCTTCGGTTTTGCTTAATACTATATTAGGTGAAAGAATCTCAGATAATGAAGATACAGCAGAATTTAGAAATATTTCTACAAGCTTTTATACCCTATTTAAAAGGTTGAATGATTACTTACAGATATATCCGACAATGCCTCAAGTAATAAATCCAGTATTGGCAGGGGAAGACTTAACAGCAAGAAATTGGTCGCAAGAAAAATATTCAGTTTTTCGTGAAAGAATAAATGGTTACTATAATCAGGTAGTTGATGCATATGAAGAAAAAAATAAAGAGGAAAGCATAAAGAAATGGAGAATCGTATTTAGTGATGATTTCCCGGATAGTATCTCTAATAAAGAAGCTTCAGTATTTATAGCTTCACAGGCAAAAACAAATCGTCCATGGGCTCATTAGATTACGAAAGGTTATTTTCATCAATTGAGAGAAATAGTGAAGAAATTATTTATGGTACGATTTCATTACCGGGGATAGATAAATCATCAATTGAGTCATTCAAGTTGAAAATAGATTTTAATTACCTTATTCCTAGAGCACTCAGTATAGATGGGAAAATTCCAAATGACATTGATAGGCATGTAGTACCTGATAGTGGGATTTTCTGTGTAGCACCATCCATTAAGATTATTTCTTTTATGGAAAGAAATAGAGATAGCAAAGCAGCATACATAAAAGAATTACTTATACCCTATTTGTATAATCAAATACATTTTAGTTGGTATGGTGAATGGGCTAATGGAGAGTATTCTCATTATACCCCAGGTATAAAGGAATATTATTGTGAATTATTGAGAACAGAAAACTTGGAAAAAGTTATCAGAGTCTTAACAGGGATATTAAACGGTACATATAAATATGAAAGAAACTATAAATGTTTGTGTGGAAGTGACAAAAAGTACAAGAACTGTCATTTTAAAAGAAGATTTACCTCGAATGAATTAAGATGTATTGCCGAGGATATTAAAATTTTAGAGAGATTAACCATTAAATAGTACAACCTTATCCGGTTTTTGTGTTTTTTGAGAAAATATAATCAATGTTTTTAGTATATATAACCGACCGCGATCACTCACTTAACATTAAAATGGTCCAGCGGAATTGGTAGACGCGTCAGCATGCCAAGCTGGTACTCTTAGAGTGTGTGGGTTCAAGTCCCACCTGAAAATAACACCTCATATGAGGGACAAAATATAGAAGCTCATTCGATTTAGGATGGGCTTTATTTGTTCCTTATGTTATACGGTCTTTTTTAGTCCACTCCGCATATTTTTTTGTCATATTTTTTGTCCTACTCTGGTTTTGCACATTTGCAAAAGCACGCACTTCGTGCACTAACTTTTGCAAAAGAGCCAAACGCCGACACACAAAACAAAAAATCCGCCAAAAACCTACTTTCCCCCAGTGCATATTCTTGCCCAATCCGGACAGTGATTCCTGGCCATTCCGGACAGTGATTCTTGCGTAAAGCGGACATTGATTCCTGCTGATTCCGGACAGTGATTCTTGCGTAAAGCGGACAGCGATTCT
>Ga0315543_1000117_pt1 | contig 97526 bp, 80 predicted proteins | sample SalMarSW160210MG_2_FD_203098 | JGI IMG/M metagenome (GOLD analysis project Ga0315543, IMG submission 203098) | Salt marsh sediment microbial communities from the Plum Island Ecosystem LTER, Massachusetts, United States - Salt Marsh Sediment SW1601-210 ... | reverse complement strand
AATGCAGTTAGAATTATTTGGTGTAAAATCAACGGGAGGTCACTTTGGGAATTGAAACAACGATGCCCTATTTATGGGCTATACAGAAAATAAATTACCGACTTAAGAATTTAGTCGGACAATAGTGTAAAAAAATATAAATAATGAAGAAATTTAGCTTAATCCTTATAACACTGTTTGTAATCGGATTAACAGTTAACGCACAGGATTACCGTACCAGTCTCGGTCTGAGGGCAGGCTTTCCTTATGGTGTAACGGTTAAACACTTCCTAAACCAGACAAATGCTGTTGAGGGCATCCTTGCAAGCAGCTGGGGTGGTTTTGTTATAACAGGACTTTATGAAAATGAACACTGGACCGGCCAGTATCCCGGTCTTAACTGGTTCTGGGGTTTCGGTGCACATATCGGGTTCTGGGATAATAACCGATATATTGACGATGTTGATGTGAGATCTGTTCTCGGAGCCGATTTTATTCTCGGCCTTGAATATACCTTCGATGAAATACCTCTGAACCTGTCGCTCGATATAATGCCCAGTGTCAACCTGATCGGCTATACCGGTTGGGGTGGCATACACGGAGGCCTTTCAATAAGATACGTTTTCTAACTCTTTCATCTGGAGAGCATAGTAAGCGTTTGAATTTAGAATATCGAATGTCGAATGACGAACTTCTACATTCGTTCTTCGATATTCATTATTCGACATTCGATATTCATAACCTTTGTTACTTACCATATCCATTCAAGATAGTAAGTCTTTTTTTGCAAAGTATTTGCTATATTGAAAAAAAGGTATTTTCTTTGCATCCGCTTTCTATAAAAGAGAGTTCTTTGCTCCGTTCGTCTAGTGGTTAGGACGCCAGGTTTTCATCCTGGTAGCAGGGGTTCGATTCCCCTACGGAGTACAAATTTTGAGAATTACAAGACAATAAAAAATGGCTAATCACAAATCAGCAGAAAAAAGGAACAGGCAGGAAGAAAAGCGCAGGTTGCATAATAAATATTATGTTAAAACCATGCGTAACAGTCTGAAGAAACTGCGTGCAACTACCGATAAGGAAGAGGCGAAGGAGCTATATCCTAAAGTTTCTTCCATGCTGGACAGGCTAGTAAACAAGAATATTATTCATAAGAATAAAGCTGCAAACATTAAATCATCACTGACAAAACATGTGAATAGCCTGTAAAAATTTTAAAACTTGATTTTAAGGCTGTCCTTTCACGGACAGCCTTTTTTATTTTTCAGACTATTTATGTAAATTGTAGTAGAATAAAAATTTTGCTGCATGTCACTTAAAATTAAAGACTGGGCCCTTGAGGACAGGCCCCGGGAAAAACTCCTCTATAAAGGTATTTCTAGCCTGAGTGATGCTGAACTGCTTGCTATACTGATAGGTTCGGGAAGTAATGATAAATCGGCAGTAGACCTGGCCCGCGAAATACTGAACATTGCATCCAATAATTTAAACCGTCTGGGGAAGCTTGATGTACACGACCTTGTAAAGCTAAAAGGCATAGGAACGGCTAAAGCTATAAATATTATGGCTGCCCTTGAACTGGGCAGGCGACGTAAATCAGCCGAGATAATGGAATCGCCGAAAATAAGATCCAGTAATGATGTGTATTCAATTTTCAATCCCCTCCTGGCAGATCTTACACACGAGGAATTCTGGCTGCTTTACCTCAACAGGTCAAATAAAATACTCAGCCGCCATAAATTAAGCCAGGGAGGAATAAGTGGTACAATCACCGATGTACGTTTGATTATTAAAAAAGCCATCGAGTTGCTTGCTTCTTCAATAATAATATGCCATAATCATCCTTCTGGCAATCTTGATCCCAGCGAGGCTGACACAAGGATAACACAAAAGATAAAGGAAGCTGCGGGCTATTTCGATATTAGCTTACTTGATCATATTATCGTTACCGATAACGGGTATTACAGCTATGCGGATAATGGAACTTTGTGATCCCAGGCTCCCCCTTTAAAGGGGGTTAGGGGGATGTAAGAAATGACAGTACTAACCAAAAATAATACACCATGCCTATAAACAAAACCATACTCTACAATCCAAAACTAAAACAACTGGCCCGCATCCTCAGAAAAAACAGCACCCTCGGGGAAATCTTATTATGGCTGGGAATTAAGAACAGGGCACTTGGATACGAATTTCACAGGCAGGTACCCATCAGTGATTTTATAGTTGACTTTTATTGCCATGAGATCAAACTGGCCATTGAAATTGACGGATCAAGCCATGATTATAAGTATGAAGACGATAAGGCAAGACAGGGCATCCTCGAATCATATGGTATCAGGGTAATAAGGTTTGATGAAAATGAAGTAAGGAAACAAATGTGGAATGTGTTGAGAGTGATTGAGAAGGAAATTCGAAAGATTGAGGAGGGAGGGTGTGGGTGACATCCCCCTAACCCCCTTCAAAGGGGGATCTTTGTGACATCCCCCTAACCCCCTTCAAAGGGGGATCTTTGTGGCATCCCCCTAACCCCCTTCAAAGGGGGATCTTTATGACATCCCCCTAACCCTTTTCAAAGGGAGATCCGGGCACTCATCCATCAACTCAGCAATGCTTTTATTAAAGACGGGATGTACAAAATCCGGGGCTATATCAGTCATTGGCTGTAAAACAAACATCCTCTTGTGAAGCAGGGGATGAGGAATAATCAACGGTTTACTGCTTACTATCTCATTACCGTAAAACAAAATGTCAATGTCAATAACCCTGTCAGTATAGGCTTTCATGATCCTTGTCCTCCCCATTTGCCTTTCTGTATCCTGTACCAGGTCAAGCAAATCGAACGCATCCATTCCGGTTTTAATCTCTATCACCTGGTTATAGAAATCATTATCGCTCTTAAATCCCCATGGTTCTGTAATATAAACAGGCGAGACTGATACGATATCAATAGACTGATCAGTCAGCCGGTCTCTTGCACTTGCAAGGTTCTCAGCCCTGTCGCCAATATTTGTACCCAGACCCAGATAAGTTTTAACCATTGCTCGAATTTCTTTGCTTAAACTTCAAAAATATTAAATCATTCATAAACCAAAGCCCTTTGTTCTTGTTTTTTATATATTTAAGGTCTTGAATTAAGCTGTAAAAACATATTATCATGAAAAGTTTTCTGAAATACACATTAGCTACAATTACCGGATTGCTTATTGCCGGTGTATTATTCTTTTTTATCAGCCTGGCTAGTTTCAGTCTGATGATCGCTTCAGCTGAAAAACCAGTTAGCATAGGTTCCAATTCCGTGCTCGTACTGAATACTGGATCAACCATTCCAGAACAAGGAACAAATGATCCATGGAGCAGTTTTGATCCCATTGATTTCACATTCAAACCTGCCCCCGGGATAAATGATATAATATCAAATCTTAAGAAAGCTGAGGAAGATGACAGGATCAAAGGAGTACTCATTGAGACCGGTCTAATGATGAATGGCTGGGGTAAAGCAGAAGAAATACGCAATGCCCTGATCAGGTTTAAAGAATCAGGTAAATTTATAATATCATATACTGACTATATACTCACCCAGGAAGCATATTATATTTCCAGCGCTGCAGATAAGATATACGTTAATCCCAATGCCATGATGGAATTCAAGGGATTGGTTTCTGAAATAATCTTCTATAAAAATGCTCTTGAGAAACTTGGTGTAAATGTTCAGGTAATAAGGCATGGAAAATACAAAGGAGCAGTCGAAAAATACATGCTTAACGGCCTGAGTGAAGCTAACCGGGAACAGATTACGGACTATTTATCCGGTATATGGGATCATGTGCTCAGCCAGATCTCAGAATCACGAAATATTAGTGTTGAAAAGCTCAATCAGTTAGCTGATGAACTTATTGCATTCGATATTAACAAAGCGGTTGAAGAAGGACTTATAGATGAACTGAAGTATAAAGATGAGCTTATTGAAGAATTGAAAACTCTTACAAATACTGAAGGGGATAAAGACCCTAAAAAGGTTACCATGGCCAAGTACAGAAAGGTGGAGACGAAAAAGAAAGAAAAAGCTGAATCATCCATTGCAGTCATTTATGCTGAAGGAACAATTAATATGGGTAAAGGAAGAACTGGCATGATTGGAGGAGATGGCTTTTCTTCGATGCTAAGAAAAATCAGGGAAAGTGAGGATTATGATGCTGTAGTACTCAGGATAAGTTCACCTGGGGGAAATGCCATGGCCTCAGACAATATGTGGAGGGAGATTCAACTGACTGCAGAGGCAATGCCAGTGGTTGTATCAATGAGTAACTTTGCTGCTTCAGGAGGGTATTATATGTCGGTACCGGCAACAAAAATATTTGCTCATCCTACAACACTGACTGGCTCTATTGGTGTCTTTGGCCTGTACCCTGAAGCAAGCAAGCTTATGGAAGACAAACTGGGGATTACTACAGATGTGGTTAAAACGAATGAAAATTCAGACATGCTGTCATTATTCAGAGGAATGAACAGCCAGGAGCAGATGATCTACCAGCAGCATATTGACAGAACATATGATGAATTTGTGAGCCGGGTTTCCAATGGACGTGGTATTGAAAAAGAAAAAGTTGATGAGATGGGTCAGGGTCATGTCTATTGTGGTAAAGATGCTCTGGAATTAAACCTTGTGGATTATATAGGAGGTCTGCCTGAGGCAATAGAAGAAGCTGCTAAGCTTGCCTCACTGGAAGATTATGAAATAAAGGAGTATCCTGAAGCTGAGGATCCCTATGCAAAACTTCTGAAAAGTCTTTCCGGTGATATCAAGTCGAAACTAATAAAGAAAGAACTTGGAGAACTGTCAAAGTATTATGACGACATCAACGAGTTAAGATCACTCACCGGGATACAGGCCCGATTGCCATATTTCATCGAAATAAGGTAATGAACAGGAAACTGCAAAAAATATTGCTTTTACCCCTGGCACTTATTTATGGTCTTGTAATAAGGATACGTAACTACCTGTTCGATACAGGTATACTTAAATCAACCAATTTTGACTTACCTGTAATTACAGTTGGCAATCTTACAGTGGGCGGAACAGGGAAAACTCCCCATGTTGAGTACCTTATTAAGCTGCTTAAAGATGAGTACAATATAGCCGTACTCAGCAGGGGATACAAAAGAAAGACAAGAAATTTTAATATTGTAGAAACCAGTTCAGGTGTCGATACTACCGGTGATGAACCACTGCAGGTAAAATGCAAACATCCTGATATTACAGTGGCAGTTGACAGGGACCGGGTACATGGGGTGCATGAAATACTCTCCCGCAAACCCGGCACAGATATTATTCTCCTTGATGATGCCTATCAGCATCGATATATTGAGGCTGGTTTCAGTATTTTGTTAATAGATTACAACCGGTTAATAATCGATGACTATCTCCTGCCTTCTGGCAGGTTGAGGGAACATCGGTCCTCAGTAAAAAGGGCTGACATTATTCTTATTACTAAATCACCCCCTGATCTCTCATCCATTAATATGAGACTCATCTTCAAGAAGATACCCCTGTCCCCTTTACAGCACCTGTTTTATACAAGCCTGTCATATGATCAACCTTTACGTATCTTCAATCAGCATAAGCCCGGAATAAGTATGGGTCAGATACGTGATGAACTAAGAAATGTTCTACTGGTAACAGGTATAGCTGAACCGGCGCCTTTGATTAACTATCTCAGTGAGTACAATCATGCAATAACACATTATAAATATCCGGATCATCACCATTACAGCAATAAGGACTGCAGGAAAATAAAAGATAAATACCTTACCCTGCCTGCCGGTGAAAGATGTCTGATAACAACAGAAAAAGATGCAATACGTCTAAGGGAAAGAATTAATGAAAAAGATTTTCCAGATGACAAACTCTTTTATCTCAGGATAAATGTTATTTTCCTTAATAATGATACTGGTGAATTCAATAAATTTATTTTAGACTATGTTAGACAAAATAGAAGAAACAGCAACTTTTCTTAAATCAAACGGTTTTACAGCTCCTGATGCAGGCATAGTACTGGGAACCGGACTTGGCGGACTGGTATCGAAAATGAATATCATAAAGGAGATCGACTATTCGAAAATACCTAATTTCCCTGTTTCAACAGTTGAAGGTCATGAGGGAAAATTAATCTATGGTGATTTTGGCAATAAGAAGATAGTGGCCATGAAAGGTCGCTTCCATTTTTATGAGGGGTATACTATTGAACAGGTTGTATTTCCCGTAAGGGTAATGAAGTACCTGGGTATAAAATACCTGTTCCTGTCAAACGCGGCCGGAGGAATAAATCCTGGTTTCAGGGTTGGAGATATAATGATTATTACAGACCATATAAATTTTTTACCCAATCCTCTCATAGGTCCAAATAACAATTTGATTGGTCCACGATTCCCGGATATGAGCGAGGCATATGATAAAGCCATAATTGAAAAAGCAGAAGATGTGTCGGGGGAACTGAACATAGAGATTAAAAAAGGGATATACCTTGCCACTACCGGGCCTACATTTGAAACCCCTGCAGAATATAAGCATTTCAGGATAATAGGTGCTGATGCTGTTGGCATGTCCACTGTGCCGGAAGTAATTACTGCCAGGCATATGGGTATCCCATGTTTTGCAGTTAGCATAATAAGCGATCTGGGTGTTGAAGGAAAGATCCATTATATTACCCATAAAATGGTAACACAGGCAGCTGCTGCAACTGAATCGAAAATGACTTCAATAATGACACGTCTAATAAATAAAATCTGAATCGTGTAATGCAGAAAGAAGATAAGGTCAGGAAAAATGGATTTCAAACAGATAATGTCATACTTATTTCACTGGCCCATCTTATTCATGATACATACACATCATTTCTGGCGCCTATCCTGCCACTTTTAATTGAGAAACTAAATATATCCCTGTTCCTTTCCGGTATGCTCAGTGTTGTTCAGCGCGTACCATCACTTTTCAATCCCCTGATAGGGATAATGGCTGAAAAACTCAAAGTAAGGTATTTTGTAATATTCGCACCTGCTGTTACTACTGTAGCAATGGGTTTAATAGGAGTAGCACCGGTATATATAATACTTGTAATATTGCTTTTTGTCAGCGGAGTTAGTTCAACGCTCTTCCATGTTCCTGCTCCCGTAATGGTAAAAAAAATCTCAGGAGAAAGAACAGGTATGGGCATGAGCTTTTTCATGCTGGGTGGCGAACTTGCACGCACACTGGGTCCCCTTGTAGTGGTGGCAGCAGTTGAACAATGGGGACTGGATGGTACCTTGAGACTTATTCCTTTTGGAATACTGGCATCATTTGTTCTCTGGCTTAAGTTAAGGAAGATATCCATCAGTGAAGAGATAAGGACAGAAAATCCCAATTACCACGCTATTTTCAGGCGTTTCCTCCCTGTTTTTCTCACCCTGGCAGGTATAACCTTTTTCAGGGGAGCCATGAAGGCTTCGCTCACACTTTATCTTCCTGTATATCTCACAGGGAAAGGCATGGAGTTGTGGGGCGCAGGTATATCACTTTCTATTCTTCAGCTGGCAGGGGCTGCCGGCACATTTCTTTCAGGCTCTATATCTGACAGGATAGGAAGAAGACCTACATTGATCATTGTATCTGTAGTATCACCGGTGCTGATGCTTTTGTTCATCAACTCCTCAGGCATATCAAGTATAATTTTACTCATCCTCATGGGAATTTTTCTCGTAGCCCCACAGTCAGTAAACCTGGCCGTGATACATGATCTTGATACAAAACATTTACCCTTTGTAAATGGCGTTTATATGATGATCAATTTTTTTATCACCTCTCTTATGACACTGGGTGTAGGCGCTCTGTCTGACTACATAGGCATGGATAAGACATATTTAATAGCAGCCTTACTGGCATTCCCTTCCATCATTTTTGCCCTTATGGTGCCTGAAAAAGAGAATAATAGTACGGAAAATCAGTAATAAACCACGGCACATACCCCCTTTAAGACCTCGGGTGTCCGGCCGGGTGATATTATCTTTGAACAAATTATGTATATTCCTTCCCGCACAGGATAGCCAGAGTCATCACAGCCATCCCATATTATCTTAGAGCTATATCCAGATGTCAGGTTTTCAGCCAGGCAGCGGACAGGATAGCCCATATCATTATATACCTCTATTTCCAGTATATTATGCTCTCCGGGCAGGCTGATCTTAATTTCCAGGAAATCTTCCCAACCATCATTATCAGGGCTTATCTTCCCCGATGAAAAGGTCATTACTTCTTTACTAACTCCATCATCAACACCATTACCACAGGAATTAACCATACCCGGGGTAGCATACCCTGACATACCTGAAGCTGACCTCCAGTTATTTTCATCAGTTCCTGGCTTACCTGTATCGATACGCTCAAGGGAAACCCCGCTCGTAACAGTGAGCATACTAAAATGCATATCTTCAGAATAATGCATCTGGTCTATCAATACCAGGCTCCTGTTGAACAAAAGCAGGCCACCCTCTTTATCGGGCATAGACGGCAGTGTACCCAGCTCATAGATCCTGTCCGGGTCACAATTACTGTATCCGGTGATCAGGGCCTCATGATCTGATGTTATAACAAAATAATCACCGGGCATGAGACACCTGTGTTCATCTGACAGCCAGACTATTCTTCCTGTATCAGAAGTCTCAGAATTATAACTTACAATAAAATGGTCTGAAAGATCAACTATCTTATCAGAATGATTAATTAATTCAATAAATTCAGCACCTCCCGGCAAAGGATCGAACAATATTTCATTGAAAAGTATATCATGCTTTTCTGTCTCAACAGCAATGCCAAACCGCTTATCCTTTATTACCAGCTTGTTACCTGCCTGGTCTGTTATTTCCCCCTTTGCACTTATTTCATAAATAGTACCCACTGTAAGACTGTCGCAAAACTCAATATCAACACTCTTTATTAATGGATCAGCCAGATCAAGTTTTCCCACAATATTGTCCTCAAATGACCAGCTTCCGGGTTCTATTACTCTCTGATCCATTGTTTCAGAAAATATCATATGAATATCTTTATTTGTTACAGAAAAGATATTCTCCAGTACAGGACTCTCCAGGTCAGGATTAAAATTATTGACTGAATTGATCCTACCCGGTGTTCCTCCCGACCTGTCGGTCGATTCCGACCAGTTTACCTGTCCTGCAAAGGGAAAGTCAGTATCAACCATTTCCAGCGACCAGCCACCGTACTTTTTCAGCTGGTTTTTATACCACCCAATATCATAGTCAACACCATGGATAACGATATCTGAAGAATTCATTAGTACTACCCTGTCACCGGTATTATCCAGGCTGAATTTGCTTTCAGTACAAAACACCTTGCTGCAGCCTGCAAAGGAGCTTATATCACTTTCATTGGTTATGAGCAAATACTCATCTGACTTAAAATTCCCTCCCATCAATATATATTTCTCATCCCCAACCCGTAGTTCAAACCCCTCGGCATTAAGATCAAATCCCGATTTATTATACAGCTCCAGGTATTCACAAGGTGGTAATCCTGCAGGAGGGTCAGGATCAAACATTATCTCAGAGATAATAATATCGTTCCACCCTGGTATTGCGAGTGGAATACTGTCAATAACGATATCACAACAATTTCCTGACAGGTCACATACATCACTTATCTGCAGTGTGTAATACATTTTATTCGCCAGCTCCGACTCAAATTCAAGCATATATGATTCATTGCTATATATAATATTTTCAGGGACATAATTACCTGGCATTATAGTGCAGCATTGTGGGTCAGGAATATCAGCCAGGGATTCATTAAATTGCAGTATAAGAATATCCCTGCCGGAGAAATACGCGGTATCAGCCAAGGGTGCTAAGTTATCCTCTTCAATATATCCTTCAATTATTATATCATCAATCCATAGCTTGCGATCCTGTGATGATGAGTATTCGTACATTATACCTGTCCATCCTGCATAAAATAAATCTCGGTCGGTACCTGCACCAATGAGTACCTGCCTGCCTGTCTCATCAGCAATAAAGACTTCCCAGTTACCCTCAACTGTTCTTTTTACTATTAATGAAGCAACAGAATCGACGCCTATATCATATTGCCAGTTCAAGCAAGTTGAAAACACCATTGACACATTACCATTAACAATTTTCCACAGGCACAGGGTATCGTTATATCCACTCAGGTTTACCCCCAGGGCAAAGCCTGATACTGATCCTCCTGCTATCATGCCTGAAGGGGGTTCATCAGACATCAGGAAGAATGACCAGTTATTGGATGAAGAAGGATTATAAGAATGTTTGATCTTAAACCGCCAGGTTGTTTCAGAGGCAGAAGGTTGAAGTCCATTTATGGAGATGCCTATCCTGTCACATCCCGACTCGTAATTATCAAATGAATGATGGAGTGAGAAAATACCGCTTAAGCTCTGAAGCGAATCGGTTTCCCACCTGTTTTCAGGGCTCTGCAGCCAGTCTTCTGTCAAGCCTGACTCAAAATCTTCGTGAATGACCTGGGCACATAACATGCCAGGGATCATCATAAACAATAATACAATTTTTCTCATGCAGCGAATTGATGAAAGTAGGTAAAAAACTATCTTTACAGCATTAGTCTTATAAATTTCAATAATATTTTTCAAAAAACAAAAAAGTTTATGAAGAAAGTTGCCTTGGTTGGCGTGAGTGGAATGGTTGGTCGGGCAATGCTCACAATACTTGAGGAGCGCAATTTCCCGGTTAGGGAATTAGTGCCTGTTGCATCTCATAAATCTGAAGGGAAAGAGGTTGTTTTCAAAGGGGAAAAACATAAGATCATAAGTATAGCTGAAGCAGTGGTAAAAAGGCCTGATATAGCATTTTTTTCAGCAGGCAGTGCCGTATCCCTGAAATGGGCCCCCGTTTTTGCTGAAAAAGATACAACAGTTATTGATAACTCCTCAGCATGGAGGATGAACAAAGATGTGCCGCTTATTGTACCCGAGATCAATGCTTCAGCCATTAGCCGGAAGCACAGGATTATTGCTAATCCGAATTGCTCCACAATACAATTATTAATGGTTCTTGCACCACTACACCGGGCTTATGGCATCAAACGCCTGGTAATATCTACATACCAGTCTGTTACAGGTACAGGCATGAAGGCTGTTAAGCAGCTGGAGAACGAAATAAAAGGAATAAGGGGAGATATGGCTTATCCCCACACAATATTTATGAATTGCCTGCCCCATTGCGATTCTTTCATAGACAACGGGTATACCCGTGAAGAGATGAAGCTGGTTAATGAAACAAGGAAAATCCTCGGCGATGACAGTATACAGGTTACCGCAACGGCTGTAAGACTACCCGTCACAGGAGGGCATTCCGAATCTGTTAACGTGGAATTTAAAAAGGAATCTAACCTGGCTGATATAAAAGAAATACTTAATGAAACACCAGGAGTGGTTCTGAAGGATAATCCTGCAGAAAATATTTACCCTATGCCGGTGGATGTTTCAGGCAATGATGAAGTATTTGTTGGCCGCATCAGGAAGGATTACTCTTGTGATAATGCTATAAATATGTGGATTGTAGCTGACAATATCCGCAAGGGCGCTGCTACCAATGCGATACAGATTGGAGAGATTATAAATAAAAGATAAAAGACAACCGAGCCCTGAGTAAACTGGGCGAACTCAGAGCAACATTCTAATTGCAGACTCTTCGCTACGTTTAGGTTACATTAATAAAGGAAATTATTGTACGGATAAATTTTCTCGTGAAGGATTTTCACCTCATTGTACAGAAGCTCCTTAAATGCCTCGATATTTGTTTTTTCCTTTGCTGATATGAAAATTGTTCTGGCATTCTTATTACTTGCCATCCAGCTCTGCCCCAGTTCCTCAAGTGTGAAATTCTCCTTTTCTTTCATACTCAGGTCATCAGCATCTTTTTCGGTATACATAAAGGCATCGATCTTATTAAATACAATAATTATCTCTTTATTATCGGCTTTCAGATCACGGAGTGTTTCATTTACTATTTTGATCTGGTCTTCAAAACCGGTATGTGATATGTCTACCACATGACACAGGATATCGGCTTCCCTGACTTCATCAAGGGTTGATTTAAAAGACTCGACCAGTCCGTGAGGCAGCTTTCTTATAAACCCGACAGTATCAGAGATCAGGAATGGAAGGTTACCTATTACTACCTTTCTTACAGTGGTATCGAGGGTTGCAAACAGTTTATTCTCAGCAAAAACATCGGATTTACTGAGCATATTCATTATAGTTGATTTTCCCACATTGGTGTACCCTACCAGGGCTACCTGAACCATTTTTGACCTGTTTTTGCGCTGCGCAGTCATCTGCTTATCTATTTTCTGCAGCTGTTGTTTAAGCCTGGCTATTTTATCACGTATAATGCGGCGGTCTGTTTCTATTTCAGTTTCACCAGGTCCTCTCAATCCAATTCCACCCTTCTGTCTCTCCAGGTGTGTCCACATTCTTGTAAGCCGTGGCAGGAGGTACTCATATTGTGCCAGTTCAACCTGCACTTTGGCATGGGCAGTGCGTGCCCTGCGCGCAAAGATGTCGAGGATAAGGTTGGTACGGTCAAGTATCCTGCATTTGAGTATCTTTTCTATATTCCTGAGCTGAGATGGGCTTAATTCCTCATCGAATATTGCAAGGTTTATATCATTATCCCGGATATATGCTTCTATTTCCTTAACCTTACCGGATCCAACAAATGTTTTGGGATCGGGTACATTCAGTTTCTGAACAAATGTTATTACCGGCAATGCACCGGCTGTTTCTGTTAAAAAAGCCAGTTCATCAAGGTATTCACCTATTTCATCTTCACTCTGGAGAGGAAGTACTACACCAACAAGAACGGCACGGTCGGTTTGTTCTTCCGTTTCAATCATTTTATCCATACTCACATATTCAATTCGAAACGACCATAAATATTTATAATGATTATATAAACTATGGAAGTTTTAAATAATGAACCTCCTGTTTCTTTCCATAGCATTTCGTATTCCCATCTTAAGTGCCTCAGAACATCTTATTACCATTTCTAGGTCAGAGGGGAACGGGACAGGTTCACTCTGTATCTTTTCCATTTCAGCAGGCATCAGGGCTTCAGTATCCCCTATTGCCCTTGCTGACACATGTTCGAAATAAGAGTTTGCCGATAAAGGATCGCTCTTCAATACTTTTGCCGGGTTAACAGTAACAATCTCAACTTGCCCGTCAATAACGCATTCTTTTGTTTGTATTGATTCGATGAGAGCACACTGCACATTCTTGTATTTTTTCATTTTTATATCATTCCCAAGGCTATCTTTCATCACGTTACCATTACCATCCAGCACGTATTGAAAACCATCCTCAATTTCTCTTTTGATCAGGGTATCTTTCTGGAAATTATTATCAGGCGATACCGCGATTGACTTAATGATAACCGAAACAATATAATCAAAATTTGTATCCTCGTCCATCTGCCTGGTGTGGTATTCAACCCAGCTATTATCGAGCCTTGGCAGGTCAAGGGCAAGCAGGTCAGATTCAAACTCTTCGGGGAAATTAATATGTGAACGATTCTCAACTCTGACAAGTACCCTGCTCATGCCCATGTACCTTGACTCCTCAAGAAGTTGATCTATACCTTCATAATCACCAACATATTCCTTTGCCCTGGCAAACTCTGCATATGCCTGCCGATATGATTCTTTGGTGCCGTTTTTCAGCAATTCCTGGCCGTTAGCATAATAATAATCAGCAGCATGGTTCTTAGCTGTGATCATCTCCTCCATATAATCAATATAAGGGTAATCAATGGTCCGTGAACCAGATTTGAGAGGTAATACTGTTCTTACCATTGACTGCCTGTCATGCATCTTTTTATAGATCAGGTAGATTTCATCCCAGTTTTGTGGTTTCCCTTCCATCTTCAACAATCTTATTCTCTCGTTGTCCTGTTCGAGAGCGATTCTGTAAGATTGATCCAGAATGTCAATATTTTTTATATCTTCCCTGTCCTTACGTATTTTTTCAACAGCTTTAGTAATAGCGGCATCATAATTACCTGACTGCATCTGTTTCTTTGGCGAGGAACAGGATGCAAAGAAGACAGATATAATTACGGAATAGAAAATTACCTTTCTCATTTTTATGCGAATATTGGTTTATTGGCTCTAAAGATATGATAATATAATTTCCCTGAAAAAAAAAGCCGCCTCATTTAACAGGGCGGCTAAATTAATATTTCTATAATTTTTTATTGTAACTGGAAGTTAACCGTAATTGAAAAGCGTACCCTTACAGGTGCACCTCTTTGTTTACCAGGAGACCATTTTGGTGAAGTTTGAACTACCCTCTGTGCTTCCTGGTCGAGTGCAGGGTCAACACCTCTCATAATTGTAACATTACTTACTGAACCATCAGGCTCGACAACGAACATAATGAATACTTTACCCTGGATGCCATTTTCTGCGGCTATCTGTGGATACTTGATTCTTTGCTGAACCCATTCACGGAATTTATTCACATCGCCGCCTCTGAATGTAGGCATATCTTCAACAACAACAAAAATTTCCTCTTCTTCTTCTTCTTGTTCTTCCGTTACTTCAAAATCATACATTTGAATCTCGTCATCGAAGTCAGCTTCATCATCTTCAAACAATACTTCATGGTCGATGGCAACATTATCTTCAACAATATCAAATATATCAGTCACCTTGGGTATTTCAGGCGGAGTTTCGGGCTGCTGTTCCTCCATTTCGGTAATTGGTATCATCTCCTCTTCAATCACATCATCACCACCAGTGTCGAAAGGATTATCTTCCCTGCTCCCTGATGACCATTCAAAAGCAATAAGGCATAATGCCAGAACAATTACAATTCCTAATTGTAAGAATATACCTTTGCTCTTTTCCAGATTTACATTGTCGTTTTTCTTGATTTCCATATTTTCACGTTTTGAGAGCCTAAAAATAAGTATTAAAAAGAATAAAGTCAAAATTTTATTAAAATACTATCAATAATATATGAAATAATTCCTCTTGTGTCAATTGTATCCATGATAAAATGCTCTGTCAATTATTCCTTTAAAAAAAACACGTCGCTCTAACCTGACTTTGTATATAACAATTTTTAATATATTTTTGCAGAACATTTACGGGGATATAGCTCAGTTGGCTAGAGTGCGTGACTGGCAGTCACGAGGTCAGGGGTTCGATTCCCCTTATCTCCACCTCCGCAGGATCAAGGATCAAGCAGAAAACAATCACCCCCGCCAGGGGGCTTTGGTTTTTATAACGGCTCGACGGAAGCTCGCTTCCGGGAGAGTCGTTATAAAAAACAAAATATGCTCGCGCAGCGAGTGATTGTTTTTTGTTTGCAGTACCGAACCCAAGGAGTCGCCGAACGCAGTGAGGCACCATTAGCGCACCAGCCACTACAAACCATAATCACTCCTAACCTTCACTAACCATAAAATTCCAACACTATCAAAGAACATAATCAAACATGCATTAAAGCATGATCTGTCAATAAATTAGCAGCAAAAATTGTGCCTTTATTGTTTGTTTAAGTGTTGAACCGAGCCCCGGGTATTCGGGGCGAGCTCGCGAGTCCCGAATCTTCGATTCGAGGATCCTCGAAAAAGCTTAACTTTTTCGGGACGGTGATTGTGGCCGGTGTGAGCGAGCAATTGTTTTAAGTGTAGCAGGATCATCTGGGTTCGTCGGAATTTATTTTTTCCCGTAAAATAAATACCTTAGTCTTTTAAGTTACCTGAAATATAAGTCCATGAAAAAAGCATTATTTTTTATTCCCATAATTCTGTTTGCCACTTCCTGTTCCCTTTCACAGGAGTACCCGTTTCAAGACACTGACCTGAGCGATGACGAGAGGTTGGATAACCTTATATCCTTGATGACTCTTGACGAAAAAATCGATCATCTCTCTTCCCGTTTACCCGGAATACCAAGGCTTGGTGTCAGAGGAACCCGGCTTGTTGAAGGATTGCATGGCCTCGCCCTTAGCGGTCCGGCTAACTGGTCGGTAAGAGGCAAAGGTGAGGCGCCCACCACTACGTTTCCCCAGGCAATCGGTCTTGCCCAGATGTGGGACCCGGAGCTACATGAGAAAATTGCTGCATGGGAAGCCTATGAAACACGTTACCTGACCCAGAATAAAGACTATGCCAGTGCCGGACTGATAGTCCTGGCTCCCAATGCCGACCTGGGCAGAGATATACGATGGGGGCGCACTGAAGAGTGTTACGGTGAAGATGCATACCTTGCATCAGTCCTCGTTACCGCTTATGTTAAAGGATTACAGGGGAATCATCCACGGTACTGGAAAACAGCCTCCCTTATGAAACATTTCCTGGCTAACAGTAATGAAAATAACCGTAACATCAACTCATCAGATTTTGACGAACGCCTGTTCCGCGAGTACTATTCCTATCCCTTTTGCAAAGGGGTTGTTGAGGGCGGATCCAGGGCATTCATGGCTGCTTATAACAAGTATAACGGTATCCCCTGCACGGTGCATCCAATGTTAAAAGATGTTGCGGTAAACGAATGGGGACAGAACGGGATCATCTGTACCGACGGCGGTGCCTTCACACTATTGGTAAACTCACATAAATATTACCCTGACTTACCGGAAGCTGCAGCAGCATGTATTAAAGCCGGCATTACAATGTTCCTTGATAACTATAAGCCTTCCCTGCGAGATGCAATCAAAAAAGGACTTGTTTCAGAAGAAGAGATAGATGATGCAGTCCGGGGGACACTGAGGGTTATGCTCAGACTGGGTCTGCTGGACAACAGCCCGGAAAATCCATACGACAGTATTGGAATTGAAGATACAACCAGGCCATGGACCAGGCAGGAAGCAATCGACCTGGCAAGAGAAGCTACGGTGAAATCTGTGGTGTTAATGAAAAACGATGGATTACTGCCATTTAATAAGAATGAGATTACCTCCATTGCGGTCATCGGACCAAGTGCCGACCTGGTTGTTCCAGATTGGTATTCCGGTACCCCTCCGTACAGGGTGTCAATACTTGATGGTATAAGGAATGCCATTGATGATAATACTGAAGTGCGGTTTGCAGCAAGTAACAAAGCCGATTCGGCAATAATAGCAGCCAGTGAGTCGGATGTGGCTATTGTATGTATCGGTAACCACCCCCTGAGCTATGGACTGGGCTGGGGTCAGAACCATGTTTCCAGTGACGGCCGCGAGGATGTAGACCGCCAGGCAATATCACTTGAACAGGAGGACCTGGTTAAACTGGTAAAAACCGTTAATCCGAACACCGTACTTATATTGGTCTCCAGTTTCCCTTATGCAATCCCCTGGTCCAGGGACAATATTCCGGCTATCCTTCATGTGACCCAATCCAGTCAGGAAATGGGTAATGGAGTAGCAGATATACTGTTCGGGGAGGTAAGCCCTGCAGGCCGTCTCGTGCAGACCTGGTCAGCATCAATAAACCACCTCTTACCCATCCTGGATTACAACATCCGTAACGGCCGAACCTATAAGTACGACAGTAATGAACCTCTTTTTGCATTTGGCCATGGCCTGAGCTATACCTCGTTCGAGTATTCTGATCTTATCATTGACCGCCAAACAATACAGGACGGAGAGACTGTTAATGTTTCCCTAACAGTGAAAAATAGCGGTTCAGTAAATAGCGATGAAGTGGTACAACTCTATGTAAGCTTCCCGGACTCGAAAGTTGAACGGCCGGTTAAAGCATTAAAAGGATTCAGGCGGGTCCATATTCCTGCAGGTGAAAGCATGAAGGTTACCATTCCGTTGGAAGCCGATGAACTGAGGTTCTGGAATAAAGAAAAACATGCTTTCGTGCTGGAAAAGGGTCAGCTGAGATTGATGGTCGGGGCTTCTTCGGCAGATATACGGCTGACAGGAACATTGGAGGCAAAGTGAATTGTAATATTTTTCTTATCAAATAGTGGCTCATTCCCAGTACCTGTTAATGAACCAGCATCATACTTTTTGTAACTATTTGATCCTCTGTTATAAGTGAATAGGAGTAAATACCATCAGGCAGGCAGGTTCCTTCAAAAATAACACTGTACTTGCCGGGCAGCATATATTCATTTATCATTTCATAGCATTTATATCCATATTCATTAAATAAGGATAGCTCGATAAAACCAGCTGTTTCAGTTTCAAAATCAATCCTTGTAGTTGTTTTAAATGGATTAGGGTAATTCTGATTAAGATAAAGACCCGTTGATTTCATTTCACCTGTTCCCAACTGTATATCTGGAAGGTTCCAGGTAGTAGGACTCCTGAATACAACGCCCTTTGCAACACTTTGAAAATACCTTGCTTCATTCGCCGGCAAAAAAGCAAAATAGGTTATACCAGCAGGACTTTCAAGAAAAATTACAGAATAAATCACGCAGGCCATAAGGTAAGAACCCCGGGGTGAAGGATGATTATAATCTTCCATATGCAGGTAGTGCAGTGGATAAGCTTGCTCTTCCAGTACCCGGTACCAGGCCCATCCTACCGGGGCAATTATTATATCAAGTTCGTTACAATATTTAAGTGTATTATCATAAATCTTTAACTGCATATCTTCATAATCGTCGGTCCAGCCTGCCAGCCATGTCATACCATCCTCAAAAGCCCAGGGCATAGTGAATATTATTTTTGTTGAATCACATTTACCGGTGATTTTTTCTTTCAAAATCTCAAGTGACTCAAACACTCTGGCATGGCTATAGTATTCCGGATATGCTGTTCCTGCACCTGAACCCTGTAAAACAGCATAATCCCACTCCTGATCATTGATCAAAGCCTCAACATCAGTACTCTGAGCCCAATCAGATAAACCGGTATTTTCAACCATATAATCATCAATTTGCACCACTTTGCCGCCGTAATTCGCTAGGTTCCTGACAAGTGAAGGAAGATGATTGTAAAGGGAATAGCTGTTCCCCAAAAATAAAATTTTGCATGTATCCCCTGAAACTGACAGATTCAATTAATAAGCAGATTGACTGATCGAATATAATATTGAGATAATATATATTATTAACCGCTCCATATTATTATGACCCTTAACAGAGGAAATAACCTATTTTCAGTGTCTCTTTTCATTGGCGAGCCTTGCGGGAGCGCATCCGGAACCGAACGATGAGTGCCCGGCCAGCATTGTAAGGACGGGTTATTTGATATCGAGTCAGCGGAGAGGGTTGGATCAGGAGCCTCACACCATCATTATTTCATATTTTCAACATTCTAATCTTTATTAAATTCTTCGCTACGCCCTTCAGGCTGAGCTCAGAATTACAGGGATTTATTATATTTACACTTTTTGTGGTATTAACAAATAATCCTTACTATGAAAAAGACTATAAGCCTTACCCTGCTGATTATCCTTGCATCGTTTCAGCTTGAAGCCCAGAAGAAAGATCTTACACGTGAAGATTATGATAAGTGGCAAAACCTTGGATCCTATACTATCTCTGATAATGGCAAATGGATCTCGTATACAGTATCACCCGTTGAAGGAAATGATACTCTGTTTATAATATCATCTGATAAAGAAAAGGAATATAAACTCGGGCTCTGTTCTTCTCCTTCTTTCTCTGATGACTCACATTGGGTGGCAGCAAGAAAGGGTTACAGTAAGGAAGAAACCGAGAAGATGAATGAACAGAAAAAGAGAGTCCGGAACAAGCTTGTTCTTATTGAGCTGGATCAAGGGACAAAAAGAGTATTTGACGATATACAACAGTTTACCCTCAGCAAAGACTGTAAGCACCTTATTATGAGCGGGTATGCCGATGAGAAAACAAAAAGATATGACCTATATATTTATGATCTCAATAGTGGCTCAATGAAAAATATAGGAAATGTATCAGATCATAACCTTAATAAAAAAGGCAACCGCCTTGCCTATATAATTGATGCTGAAGGGAAGAAAGGCAACGGAGTGGAATTATTCAATCTTGATGATTATTCCATAAGGATTATCGATACCGATACAACCACATACACCAAACTGGTATGGGAAAAAGAAGGTGATGCTTTTAGCTTTCTCAAGTCCTTTTCTGATACTGGTTATATTGAAAAGAATCATAGTGTTTTCGCTGTTCTGGATATATATAATAATCTGCATATTAAAACTCTTAACCCACTTGATCAGGATGTTATACCTGATAGTATGAGAGTACGTGAAAATTTTACTCCCCGGTTCTCAAAAGATATGAGCATTCTGTATTTCGGTATTTATGACTGGAATGTAAAGGAGAAAAAAGAAAAAGGGAAGGACAAGAAGGATGAAAAAATACCTGATGTCGATATATGGCACTGGAAAGATGATCCCATACAACCAGCACAGGAAAAGATATATGAGAGATCTGACAAAGATTTTATATACCTGTGCTCATGGAACCTGGACAACAACAGTGTAAACAGGATTACCGACGAGGAATTGAGGGAATATGATATCACGGCTGATGGGAAAAACGTGGTTATAAGAACCGATCTTCCTTACCAGCCTGCTTTCAGACAGGAATATTATGACCATTATATTGTAAATGCCTCAAATGGCGAAAAGAAACTTATAATTAAGAACTTCACCCGCCTGGGCAGTTCATCACCTGACGGTAAATTCATCCCGTACTTCAGGGAAAAAAACTGGTGGGTATATGATATTCAAAAAAATGAAAACAGGATAATCAGTTCAGCTATAGATACCGATCTGTGGAATACCAGGGATGACAGCCCAAGGGAAATAAAGCCTCCTTTTGGCTCGGGGGGATGGTACGAGGACGACAGTCACATGCTTATTTATGATGAATATGATTTATGGAAGGTAAACCCTGTTACTGCTGAAGCAAAAAAGCTTACAGACGGACGGGAGGATGAGATCATATTCAGAACAATAAGGCTTGATTATGAGAATAATTACTTTGAACAGGATAAGGACCTTTACCTTTCGGCCAGGGGAGATAAAACAAAAAAAAGTGGTTTCTCCCGTATAAGCCCTGAAGGTAAAAGCCACAAGCTGATCTTTGATGATTATTATATTTCAGGACTTAGAAAAGCAAAATCTGTTGACAGATTGATATACCGTTCTGAAAGTTATTCCGATTCGCCTGATCTTTTCTTAACAAACAGCCTTTTCAGGAATAAAGAGCAGCTCACAAATACTAACCCTCAGCAGGTTGACTATTACTGGGGGAAAAGTGAACTTATTGATTACACCAACAGAGATGGCAAAGAGTTACAGGGTGCACTGTTTTATCCTGCCAATTATGAAGAAGGTAAAGAGTACCCGATGATAGTTTATATATATGAGACCAGGTCTACCACAGTGCACCTGTATGCTAGTCCAAGCCCAAAAAGCGCATATAATACAAGTAACTATACTACGAGTGGCTTTTTTGTCTTCCAGCCCGATATAGTTTATAAAACGAATCACCCGGGTGAGTCAGCTGCTGATTGTGTTATCCCGGCGGTTGAGAAAGTGCTGGAAACAGGAATGATAGATAAGGATAAGATCGCCCTTATAGGACATAGCTGGGGGGCTTACCAGACAAGTTTTATTATCACCCAGACCGACCTGTTCGCGGCAGCAATAGCAGGTGCTCCCCTGATAAACATGATCAGTATGTATAATGAGATCTACTGGAATTCAGGGAGCCCTAATCAGTCAATTTTTGAAACATCCCAGGGCAGGCTGAGAGAACCATGGTGGGAAATCATGGATGAGTATATGGGCAATTCGCCTATGTTCAATGCTGCTAATATTACAACTCCACTGCTTGTTACTTTTGGTAACCAGGATGGAGCCGTTGACTGGCACCAGGGCATAGAAATGTTTACAACAATGCGCAGGATGCAAAAACCTTATATCATGCTTGTTTATGAAGGAGAAAACCATGGTTTGAGGAAAGAGGAAAATATGCTGGATTATTCATTGAAGGTGAAACAGTTCATCGATCATTATCTCCTGGGTAAGCCTGCTGAAGATTGGATAAAAGAGGGTAAAACTTACATGGAGAAAAAAGAAGAAGAAGATCTGGCAAAAGAAAAGTAACCACAATATATAAAGGCATTAATATAATTCCCTGATATATAATGAGCATAAATTTATTGAACGGTAATAATTATTAATTACTTTTAAAATTCGTATTGGTTCACAATTAATTCTCAATGAGCGAAGAGATCCTGAAAGCACTGATGCAACTTTTTGCCCTGATCATCAAGCAGGATGGAGGGATGCTATCAAGTGAAAGGGAATATGTTGTGGATTTTCTTGAGAAACAACTCAGCCATGATTCCGTAAATGAATATCTTGAACTATTCGACAGGGATGTCGGGCCATTAATGGATAATGATCCGGATGTTGAGAATAAACCACCTTCCTTAAAGGACTCTGTTAAAATATTCAGTATCTGTAAACAAATTAACCGTACCCTCAACCAATCCCAAAAAGTTGTTGTGCTGATGAGGTTGTATGAACTGGTAAATGCCGATAAAAGGTTTACCCTTCAGCGTATGAATATCATCAATACAGTAGCAGAGGTATTCAGGATATTACCGGAAGAGTTCAGAAGCATTGAACTTTTTGTTAAACATGATACCGATGTAGAACCGGTTGATAGCTCAATACTCGTTCTTAAGCATCATACCAGATGCCCGGATTGCGACAGTGATTCAGAGAAAGAAGAAATGGCACCCAGCCTTTTGGTTGTACTGTGGATAAGCAGTGTGGATTTATATTTTATTAAACATTATTCTGAGGATCAGTTATCACTTAACGGTCTGCCTATTGATGCCAGGAAAATATATACCATGGCCAAAGGAAGCTCACTGAGGTTTCAGCATGGTCAGCCTGTATACTACAGCGATATATCAGCCCATTACCTTTCGAAAAGATCCTTCCACAAAATCAGTCTTGAGGCAGAAAACCTGGTCTATAAATTCCCAGGGGGTCAGACCGGTATCAATAATGTAAATATTGCCGAAAGAGAGGGTAATCTTATTGGAATATTGGGTAGCAGCGGCGCGGGTAAAACCACCCTTCTCAACCTTCTTAGCGGAATTTATAAACCTTCAATGGGTTCAGTAAAAATAAACGGTATTGACCTCAGTAATAAATCCGGTGTACTCGATGGTATAATTGGCTACGTACCTCAGGACGACATGCTTAAGGAAGACCTTACCGTGTTTGAAAATCTGTATTATGCCACATGTCTCTGTTTTGATGACCTTACCAATAAGGAAATAATACACAAGGTAGATAAAATGCTCAAATCCCTTGGTCTTTATGAAAAAAGAGATCTTAGAGTTGGCTCCAGTCTCAAAAAAGTCATTAGCGGGGGCCAAAGGAAAAGATTGAATATAGCCCTTGAACTTATTCGTGAACCGTTAATACTGTTCCTCGATGAGCCTACATCGGGACTGTCATCCAAAGATTCTGAGAATGTCATAGATCTGCTAAGGGAACTGACTTTAAGAAGCAAATTGATTTTTTCAGTAGTACACCAGCCATCTTCAGAGATATTCAAGGTATTTGACAGGATAATCATTCTTGACGATAGCGGTGAGATGGTTTACTACGGAAATCCAATTGAGGCACTTATACATTTTAAAACGCTTGATGCACAAGTAGAAAGCCATCTAGGTGAATGCCCAACATGTGGTAACATAAACCCGGAGACTATTTTCAATATCATTGAGACAGAAATAGTAGATGAGTTCGGACGCTATACCGGCGTCCGAAAAAGGTCAGCTGCTGAATGGGCAGAGAAATATAATGAGTTACACCCTGTTATGCCTATCCGCAAGATTAAAACCAGACCCAGGTCAAATCTTAAAAGGCCAGATCTTCTTAAACAATTTCTGATCTTTATACGCAGGGACCTGAGCAGTAAGATATCCAACCGTCAATATGTTCTTCTCACTCTGCTTGAAGCACCGATACTGGGATTTATATTATCATACATAATAAGATATATAGCTGATCCGGGTTCAACCAATTACATTTTCAGGGAGAACGAAAATATCCCGATATATATATTCATGTGCCTAATTGTTGCCCTGTTTATGGGACTTATCACCAGTGCAGAGGAAATATTCAAAGATAGAAAGATACGCAACAGGGAACAGTTCCTCAATTTGAGCAAAGGCAGTTATCTTGCCGCAAAAGTGGTTATCTTACTTGCAATATCAGCCTTACAGTCCTTATTGTTTATCATAGTGGCAAATCCGATACTGGGAATAAAAGGGTTTTATTTTGAGTACTGGTTTGCTCTTTTTACTACAGCAACCTTTGCAAATATCCTTGGCCTTAATATCTCGGATGCTTTCAATTCTGCAATCACTATATATATTGTAGTGCCTCTGCTTATGATCCCAATGATGGTGCTAAGCGGGGCAATGTTCCCTTTCGATAAACTCAACCGATCTCTGGGGAGTGTCGATAAGGTTCCCTGGATAGCCGAAATAATGCCCACCAAATGGACATATGAGGCCCTCATGGTTACACAGTTCAAGGATAACAGATATGATATGCTGGTTTATGATATGAATAAAACCATCAGTGTGGCTGATTATAATACCATATTCCATTTGCCGGAACTGGAAAATGCACTCAATACAACAGTTTTACATTACAGGAGAAAAGAACTGTCTGAAGAAAATCCATCCAAACTACCCCTTCTCAGGAATGAAATCTCAAAACTGTCAGAAAATGAGGGCCTTTATAAGTTTGCTGAACTGGATAAACTGAATTATTCTGATTTCAGTCATATTGTGGCTGAAAAACTATCTGCATATCTTGATTCTGTAAATTCCATATTCCTCAGCAGAAGTAATTCTGCTGATATAAGGAAAGATAAATTTATAAGTGACAACCGTGAAGAGCTTTATAAATTATATAACCAGTTTCATAATGACCGGCTTGAAGAAATAGTCAGGAAAATATATGAAAAAAATAAAATACTGGAATACAAAAACAGGCTTATCCAGAATTTTGACCCGGTATACCGCGATCCCCGTGGTAATGAATTTCCTGCTTTCAGGAGTCATTTCTTTGCTCCCTCCAAAGTATCAATGGGCCTAAGATTTGACACTTATACCTTCAATATGATATTCGTCTGGCTTATGTCATTGGTATTCTATGTTTTGTTGTATTACAATGTATTAGAGCGTATCGTTAATTCTTTCTCCAAAAAATAATCATTTCATACAGCAACTTTAATAATATTATTATTTTTTTACTTTTGTATAATAAAGTCAATAATGCCTCAACATGAAAAAAGTCCTGTCCAGTCTTCAAATCTTGTTAATACTGCTTCTTTTTTATTCCTGTAAGAACACAGGTAATAAAGGATCAGAATTTATCTTCCCTGAATCTGACTCCATTCCCGTTAAGGAAGCTGAAAAGTTAAGCCAGGAAGCCATTGATGATATTGTCCAGAATATTGGTTCCCCGGTTGAAATGGCGGCCTTGCTTCTTGAACTAAAAGTCCCTTTTATTACTGAACACCTTGCATCAATTGAGCAGGCAGAAAATCTGAGTACAAATTACCAGAAAGCACTCCGCCTTGGTATCTACGGCGCTGACCTCGGTTACCTTAATATTTATGAAAAAACAGGTAGTGCAGTTGAAACACTTTCAACCATAAACAAGCTTGCAGATGGCTTAAGGGTTGGTCAGTTCTTTGATTTTGAAACACTGAAAAACCTTGCTATAAATAAAAGTAATATTGATTCACTTCTTTTCCTGTCAGTTCGTTCCTATAATGAGATCGATGAATACCTCCGTGAGAATGATCGTGGTTATCTTTCAGCACTCATGATAACCGGTGTCTGGCTGGAAGCACAATACCTGGCATGCCAGATCGTTAAAGATTACCCCCATTTAGATCTGAAAAACAGGATAGGCGAACAAAAGATAATCATTAATGACCTGCTGATGTTGTTGCGCCCCTATAATGAGTCCAGTGATGAATACCGTGAGCTTTATAATGATTTAGAACTTCTGAAACGTCAATATTCAGATGTCAATATAACATATACCCCCGGTGAGCCTGAAACATTAGAAAAAGATGGAAGGCTCATTGTCATTCAGAACGAAGAAAGCACTGTAGTAATCAGTGATGATGTGCTGGAGTGGATAATACAGAAAACAGAAGAGATCAGAAATAAAATAATATCACTTTAACTCCTGGATATGAAAAGGACAACAATTGTTTTTATTACCTTATTACTGGCTGCCTACGCCCTTAATGCCCAGGATCAGCAGGAGATGGTTACTGATTGCGCTCTTAGCATAGACGGAAATACCACTTACCTGAAAGATTTTGTTATAAAATTGCCGAAATCAACCGACCAGGGTAATATTCCCGTTCATAAAGAGAATATATACCTCATGAAGAAACAAAGATACCTGTTTACCCAATGCAATGCTAATGATTCTGAGGGTGAACTGACGATTGAATTATATGATGCCAATAACCTGATCTCAAGCTCGATTAACAAGAATAACGGGAGAGTATATTCATCTGTGGAGTTTTCCTGTAATAAAACTGGTCTTTATACAATCTGGTATTCATTTAAGGATGGAAAGAAAGGTACGGGAGTGGGAATTGTATCACTCCTTAAATGACTATTGCCCTGTTTAATTGCATAAACAATACCGACAAAAAAATAATAGCAAATAAATAATTTGCTATTTTTTTATTCCTCATCATTACAAGGTAATGAGTCAGGAAATACACAAGAGGAATAAGAAAAATATACATTAGCCCGACCGATGCTGCAGGTACAATAAAATATATAATTACCGTCAGTATTAACATCCAGGTAAGAAGTGAAAATATCTTTCTTGATTTTACTTTCTTGGTATTGAAGATACTCCACAGATGTAATAGTGAAAGTATAAAAATAAGTGCGTTAACGGATGATACTATGATAAATTCATGTGACCAGTAATAATCAGGTACATCTGTTATTATACTGTTAAGGAAAAAATGGTTGAGCCCTGTGATATCCCGGCCTGTAAAATAGTAAAAGGCATAAAGGATAATAAATGGTGTGATCAATCCGATAAAAGAAATCAATATCTCCCTGAAATTAAAAGATCTGAAAAGGATTATACCTATAATTATCAGAAGATAAAACCAGATAATATTTGTATAAATCAGGGCAGCAATCCCGATTATCAAAGAGGCATCAAAAAGATTATAGGCTATACCGGGGTTTCTGTAGGACACTATAAGCCTGTCAACAGATATGAGAAGCAGGAGCGAGGCAAGCAGTATCGGATTGAGTACCTGGTTGCTGTATATATAACCGCTCAGCAATATATACAGGGAAGCCGGCAGGAAAGTTCTTTCATTAATGAAGAACAGCCGGGTATTGAAATTTACAAGGTAAATGCCTGTTGCCAGGACAAGTACCATGGAAAAAATAATACCGGCTAAAGGTCTTCCCTTAAAAAAGCTGATTAATAAAGAATATAAAGGAGCAGGGTTGGTGTTATGGTAGAGCAACGGTTCCACAGGATTGAGGAGTGCCTGTAGCCATACCAGTACCAGGCTTATTATTATAACCAGTATTGTCACGGGGCCAATACCCCTGTAGATCTTTAGCAGCATACTTTACTATAAGTCAAATCCGATATCTTTTCTGAAATATTTCCCCTGGAAATCAATTATTTCTGCATTGGCATACGATTTTTTCAGCGCCTCTTTTATATTATATCCAAAGGAACTTATAGCCAGAACCCTCCCCCCTGAGCTTAAGACTCTGTCGCCATCAATCCTTGTGCCTGCCTGAAAAATAATACTCCCAAATGTTTTGTCCATATTCAATATCTCTTTCCCTTTCTCATATTCACCCGGATAACCTCCCGAGACAAGCATTACAGTGGTAACAGTATCTGCTGATATTTCCAGGTTCCTTTCTTTCAGGTTACCTTCGGTAACGCCAAGCAATAAGTCCATTAAATCACTCTTTATTCTCGGTATCACAACCTCAGCCTCAGGATCTCCCATTCGCACATTATACTCAACAACAAACGGATCACCATATATATTCATAAGTCCAAAATAGATAAAACCCTTATATTTTATACCTTCTTTTTTCAGACCTGATATTGTTGGTTTAATAATTCTCTCCTCAACCTTTTTAAGAAAAGCCTTATCTGCAAAGGGTACAGGAGAAACAGCACCCATACCACCTGTATTCAGTCCTGTGTCCTTTTCACCCACTCTTTTGTAGTCCTTGGCTTCAGGCAAGATCTTATAATCATCCCCGTCGGTAATAATAAACACTGAAAGTTCTATTCCTTTAAGAAATTCTTCAATAACGACAATCTTACCTGCTTCACCGAATTTGCCCGAGAACATCCTGTCCAGTTCCTGAACGGCCTCATCATAATCATTGAGTATCAGTACTCCTTTCCCTGCAGCCAGCCCGTCAGCTTTTAAAACATAAGGTTTTTTCATTGTTCTGAGGAACTCACAGGCACTATCAAAATCTTCCTTTGTAAAACTCTTATAGGCTGCTGTGGGTATCCCGTTCTCCTGCATGAATTTTTTGGCAAAATCCTTACTCCCTTCCAGCATTGCCCCTCTCTTTTCAGGCCCCACTATGGGTATATGCCTGTACCTTTCATTGCCAAGGAAGAAATCATGAATGCCTGCCACAAGGGGTGCTTCGGGACCAACGACTATCATATCTATATCATTCTCAAGAGCAAATTCAGCAACAGACTTAAAATTACCCGCATCAATATTTACATTCTCACCTTCAAGAGTTGTACCTGCATTACCGGGTGCAATATATATTTTATTAATCCTGCTACTTTGAGCTATCTTCCATGAGAGAGTATGCTCTCTCCCTCCCGATCCAAGTATAAGAACATTCATATTATCTGACATTCAATAAATTTCCTAAAAATAGCATATCCGTATATGAAAAAAAAATGCATTATTTATCCATCAGCAGTTATATCTCCGAAACTATATCCCTGCATCCTGCATCGCTTAATTAATCTGTCCAAAATCACGTGGGTGCATTCATTGTCTTTATCATGCAATACAATAACAGATCCCGGACGAACCAGTTTTTCAGCTTTTTCCAATATATATTCCGCCTGCAACTCTTCATCGTAATCATATAATAACAGGTCCCAGAAAACAATCCTCATAATTTTTTTAAGAGCCATATATTGAGGTATGGTGAGATGCCCGTATGGAGGTCTGTAAAATACTGACCTGCTAAGTTCTGATCCCTTCAGGCAATTATCAATATAATCCTGTGTCCCACTTTCCCAGCCATCTAAATGAAGATAACCATGATTTGCCAGTGAGTAACCGTTTTTTGTTATCATCATTGCTGAATCAGGATGTGTTTGAATATTTGAACCGGTACAAAAGAATACGGCTTTCTCAACCTTATTTTGATTAAGTATATCTATTATTTTTGCAGTGCCCCGACTAGTGGGGCCATCGTCGAATGTAATATATAACTTACTTCCCGCACTTCGTTTCCTGTAGATTGCATCCTTGTACAGCAATCGTGTCAGGCAGGGGAATCTAAAAACCCTTGGGATCATGAAGGTCTCATAAATAGTTTATTATAGTACCGGTCAATATCCTCTTCTATCTGCACCATCAGTTCATCTATGCCCATTGCAGAAGACATATTATAAAGGCTGATCAGTGCCTGCATATTTAAGCCAATCACATAATCAAGGTCGTATCTTCTACCCTCCTCCAGTTGAAGTACCACATCAAGGTAGGCTTTCGCATTATTGATTATATCAGTGGCTATAGCCATTGCTTTATCTTTTTCCCCTGCCCTGTAGAATCCACGGAAAATATTAATGGAATAGTAATTATGCTCAATCTTCCCGGCCGGAATCTCTTCCAGGCTTTTATTTAATACCTCTTTTGCTTTCAGTGTATCACCCTCATCTATAAGTGATTCAGCAAGCATGCCGAACACTCGTCTGAAATTACTGAACATACGCCTGTTGTTTTCATCAAGGTAAACATCAGGATCTGAAGCATTGCCCCATTTAAATCTGTTCATCACATTTTCATACATCTGCCTTGTATCGATATATCCTATATCTTGTGTACGGGTACCTGTTGAATCCAGCGGGGCTATCCTGTAAGCCAGGCCTTCCAGTTGGAAATAATCATCCAATCCCATATAGTTTGATGGTGGAACTGTACTGGCAAAATAGACCGGGCGTTCCCATTTATTGGTTCCAATCATATCCATCACTGCCAGGTTGTTCTTATACATCTCCCTGTCGTCATAATTCCATATAACATTATCCAGCAGCCTGTCAGCCTGGTAATCCTTCACTGTTCCGTTAGACATTACCCTGGCTGAGTCAACAGGCACAAGGAATTTGCTTGAAGGAATATAGTTATAATAGTCGCCTCTGCCCGAGAAGTCGATCTTACTTTGTCTTTCATCTGACCCTGCGAATTTAATCAGTTCAATAATATCATAGGGCCTGGTTATCCTGTCAGTCACCGGTAATTGTTCCCTTCTGCCAGGTTTGTATTTATCTGAACCCAGTGTAAATTTAACCGGTTCAGATTCATATGCTTTCTGACGCATCATATCAATATACCATCCTGCTGAAAGATAACTCAGGTTGGCCACTCTTACATCAGTTCTGATACCTTCAACATCCTGTGCATACCATAAAGGGAATGAATCATTATCGCCGTATGTTAGTAGTACTGCGTTCTCATCGCAACTGTTCAGGTAATTATTGCCTATATCCCTGGCAGTATATCGTCCGGAACGGTCATGATCATCCCAGTTCTGCACTGCCAGAAGAACAGGAACCGCAGCAAGGCAAACAATAAAAGCTACAGATAATATGACCTTATAAGGTATTATTTTCCTGAGATTATCCACTAGAAAACATAAGCCCAGTCCCACCCATATTGAAAAAGCATAGAATGAGCCTGCATATGCATAATCCCTCTCCCGGGGTTGCAGCGGATACTGGTTTAAATATACCACTACGGCTATACCTGTCATAACAAAAAGAACAGTAATAACCCAGAATCCTTTACGATCTCTTTTGTACTGCCATATAATACCCAGGATACCCAGGATCAGCGGCAGGAAGAAATAAGTATTCCTTGCAGGATTATTTTTCAATTCATCCGGTAATTCTTGCTGATCGCCCAGCCTGGAGCTGTCGATAGCATCAATTCCGCTGATCCAGTTACCATGCAATACATTACCATTACCCTGTATATCATTTTGTCTGCCGACAAAATTCCACATAAAATAGCGGCCATACATATATCCGAGCTGATAACTGAAAAAGAACCTCAGGTTTTCTGCGAAGGTCGGGACAATAAATTCCTGGCTGCCACTCGAGGTATTCATTCTGACCTTATTCCCTTCGACCCTGCCCCAGTATTCATATTCAGCATGATGCCTGTCCTCAGGGCTGTACATTCTGGGGAAGATAGTGGTGAATCGGTCATCGAAAACATATTCATTTTTTTTATATGGTACATACCTGCCTTCTTCTTTAGTATACCCGCCCGTTTCCTTTTTAATATCAATAACCGGGGCGGTATAATAATTTCCCTTCAACAAGGGAGTGCTGCCATATTGTTCCCTGTTAATATAATATATCATTGAGAATACATCCGAAGGATCATTCTGGTTCATAGGAGGTCGGGCATTAGCCCTGATAGGTATAAGTGCATAGGAAGCATAACCCAGTAATATAACTGTCAGAATTGTAACTATATAATTAAGTAAAATCTTCCTGTGCCTTATTGAATAGCTAATACCCCAGATAAGAACAGCAACCAGAAGTACTATATAGAAATAAAGTCCCGAGTTAAAGGGAAGGCCAATGCCGTTAACAAACACTAACTCAAACCATCCGGCAATCTTAACTGTATAGGGTAGCAGGAAGAAAACTAGTAAGCCCAGTATGGCAAATGCAGCCAGCAGTGCTTTAAGTATACCCCTGGTGCTAACCTGGTAAGTTTTGAAATAATATACAAGAACAATGGCCGGTAATGCAAGCAGATTCAGCAGGTGTACTCCAATAGATAATCCCATCAGGTATGCTATTAGCACAAGCCACCTTCCTTTAAGCCTGTCATCCTGTTCATCCTCCCACTTGAGAATAGCCCAGAATACCATAGCGGTAAACAGTGAAGAGGTAGCATAAACTTCTCCTTCCACAGCAGAGAACCAGAAAGTATCAGAGAAGGTACATGTAAGTGCTCCAATCAGTCCGCTTCCTATAATAGTAGCTATACTGGTTAATGATAAATTATCCTCATTCATAAATACCTTCCTTACCAGATGCGTTATTGTCCAGAAAAGAAACATTATGGTAAATGCACTGGCCAGTGCAGACAGGAAGTTAATCATCACAGCAGCAGTGGACTCATTGCCAAAGCTGAACAGTGAGAAGAACCGTCCAAGCAAAAGAAAGAAAGGTGCACCCGGGGGATGACCAACCTGTAATTTCCATGCTGAAAGAATAAATTCACCACAATCCCAGAAACTGACCGTTGGCTCCAGCGTAATGGTATAAACAGTAAGTGAGATCAGGAAAACCACCCAGCCTGAGATATTATTTATTTTTCTGAAATAGAGATTATAATCACTCATTATCCGATGAGGCTTATTTGATTGAAACAAATTGTAAATATATCGAAAATGCAATTACCTGACATAATATCTCCAATCAATATCTCTCCAGTATGATCCGGCATAGTTAATTCCTATACGCTTCCCCTGTCCTATATCCACGTTTATACCATGATCTTCAACCCATATCCTTTCTGATTCAGCGATATCTTCTCCATAATAAGAACCATCTAATTTAAGGTGTCTGGTCAGCTTCCCCGGTCCGTTAAACCCCCTGATACTACGTATTAACACAGCCTGGGGGATTCCCTCTTCCGCAGTAACAATATTAAGCATCCAGTGCATGCCGTATATAAAATACATATAGATAAAGCCTCCCCTGTTATACATAATCTGATTCCTGGAGGTTCTTCCCCTGCTTGCATGACATGCTTCATCTTCCTCGCCACGATATGCCTCAACTTCGGTTATCATGTGTCTGTGGGTAATACCGTTCGATCCACTTACGCATAACAACTTGCCTGGTAAAGAAGGAGCTATTTCAAGGACATCCCTCGTGAAAAAATCTCTGTTTAACCTCCTGCCCTGATTCATTAGTTTGCCTCTTGTTTTAATATCCAAAGATTAAGAAAATATAAAAAACAAAAAAACTGCACTTTTCTCGAGTCTGTCATTTTTTGGATATAAACCTGATGTTATCTAATTTAATCCATAGATTATTCTTTTTTATTAAAAAATATTGTACTTTTGCACACCCGAAAATACAGGATATTAGGAAAATATAATAGTACAGATTAAAACAAAAGGACGTGAATACCAATAGCTATAAGACCATTTCGGCTAATAAGGCAACTGTGAATAAGGAGTGGCTCCTGGTAGATGCTGATGGTGAAATTCTGGGTCGCCTTGCATCTCAGGTAGCAAAGCTTATTCGCGGAAAGCATAAACCTGATTTTACTCCCCATGTTGATTGTGGTGATAACGTTATAATAATAAATGCCGACAAGGTTAAAATGACGGGAAATAAATGGGATGACAAAGAATATTTAAGATATTCAGGATACCCAGGAGGACAGAAATCAATTGTGGCCAGGGAGCTTTTTAAAAAGCATCCTGAGAGAATTGTTGAAAACGCGATCAGGGGTATGCTGCCAAAGAACAGACTTGGCAGGGCTATTTTCAAGAACCTTTATGTATATGCGGGAGACAAGCATGAGCAGGAAGCTCAGAAGCCAAGAAAAATAGAATTAGATAAAATTAAATTATAAATGGAAGTTATCAATACTATAGGAAGAAGGAAGTCGGCCATAGCAAGAGTATATCTTTCTGAAGGCAAAGGACAGATAACTGTCAATAATAAAGATTACCAGGAATATTTCCCGGCCAAAACACTTCAGTACATTGTAATGCAGCCCCTCAACCTTCTTAGTGTTACCGACAAATATGATATTAAGGTAGTCCTGAACGGTGGAGGATCAAAAGGGCAGGCGGAAGCTTTAAGATTGGGAATATCAAGAGCCCTGGTAAAAATTAACGAAGAGGACAAACCTGCCCTGAAATCTGAAGGATTCCTTACAAGAGATCCCAGGCAGGTGGAAAGAAAGAAACCTGGCCAGCCAAAAGCTCGTAAGAGATTCCAGTTTAGTAAACGCTAAAATTATATAGATGCATGTTTAGTATCTAAATTGCATTGACTTCGAACAACGAACTACTATGCAATTGATAATCAGAATGTAAACTTTAAAATTGTACAATGCCAAGAACAAATTTCAATGAATTGCTCGATGCAGGTGTCCATTTCGGACATCTCAAAAGAAAATGGAATCCCGCGATGGCTCCTTACATATTCATGGAGCGTAACGGTATTCATATTATTGACCTGGAACAAACAGAAAAGAAGTTAGAAGAAGCAGCATCTGCTATCAAGCAGATAGCAAAATCAGGGAAAAAGATCTTATTTGTAGCAACAAAAAAGCAGGCAAAGGATATAGTTGCCGATAGGGTGAAACAGGTTAATATGCCATATGTAACCGAACGGTGGCCCGGTGGCATGCTGACTAATTTTCCTACAATCCGGAAGGCTGTAAAAAAAATGTCGTCTATTGATAAAATGGCGACAGATGGCACCTTTGATAACCTGTCAAAGAGAGAAAAGCTCCAGATTACACGCCAGCGCGCCAAGCTCGAAAAAATGCTGGGCAGTATTGCCGATCTAACCAGGCTGCCCGCAGCTCTTTTCGTGGTGGATATCATTAAAGAATATATTGCCGTAAGGGAAGCAAAAAAATTGGCAATACCTGTAATAGCAATGGTCGATACCAACTCTGATCCAAATGCCGTTGATTTCCCCATACCGGCAAACGATGACGCATCAAAGTCAATATCCCTTATTGTTGATATTCTCTGCAAATCAGTTGAAGAAGGCCTTAACGAAAGAAAAACAGAAAAGGAAAAAGAATCTGACGGCAAGGAAAAAAGATCAGCAAAGGATTCAAAAGCCGCAGCCAAAAAAATCAGATCAGTGAAGGCGGAAGAATTTGAAGATGATGAGGAAGTGGAGGAAGAAGGCGAGGAAGTTGAAGTTAAACTCCAGAGGGAAGCTGGAGATTTGTATGACGATGATTTTAGCGATGAATAACATTAATTATAAATAAAAAATTGAATATGGCTCCAATAAGTGCTGCCGACGTAGCAAAACTGAGAAAAATGACCGGTGCAGGTATGATGGATTGTAAAAATGCCCTGCAGGAAGCTGAAGGTGATTTTGAAAAAGCAGTGGAAGTAATAAGGAAAAAAGGGCAGGTTGTTGCAAGTAAGCGCGCCGACCGTGAAGCAGGTGAAGGCGTTGTGCTGGCAAGCACCTCTGATGATGGAAGATTTGGTGTTCTCATAGTGTTGAATTGTGAAACCGATTTTGTTGCAAAAAACGCTGACTTTGAAAAACTGGCATACGATATACTTGATTTAGCATTGGAACAGAAAGCCGAAAATCTTGATGAACTGAAAAATATTGAGATAAATGGTATAAAAATTGAGGATAAGATTGTGGAACAGATTGGTATAATAGGAGAGAAACTTGAATTATCATATTATGATTGTATAAAAGCTGAATATGTTCATCCCTATATCCATCCCGGTAACAGACTGGCCACCATTGCCGGATTTAATAAATCAGGACTCGATAGCCAGGTTTATAAGGATGTTGCAATGCAAATTGCTGCAATGAACCCTTTAGCAATTGATAAGGATGATGTAGAGCAGGAAGAAATTGACAAGGAAATAGAAATAGGGAAAGAACAGGCGCGACGTGAGGGTAAGCCTGATAACCTGCTTGAGAAAATTGCTATGGGTAAACTGGCAAAATTCTTTAAGGAAAATACACTGCTTAACCAGGAATTTGTAAAGGACAATAAACAAACTATAAGACAATACCTGAATTCTGTAGATAAAGACCTCACTATAACAGGATTCAGGAGGTATACATTAAATGATTAGTCTGTAAGGAAGATTCCCAAACAATAGCCGCTAATCTTAGGGTTAACGGCTTTTTTATTATAATAACTATAGCTGACTATATTAATCCATCATTCCAACCATCCAATAGATTTACCAGCCAAGAATATATGCAAACATCAAGGGTGCAACAATGGTAGCATCTGACTCAATAATAAACCTTGGAGTGTCAGGTCCCAGTTTACCCCATGTTATCTTCTCATTGGGTACAGCTCCCGAATAGGAACCAAAACTGGTTATTGACTCACTTATCTGGCAGAAATAAGACCATATGGGAATGTTTGTAAGCTGGAGGTCCTGGTGCAACATAGGAACAACACATATCGGGAAATCTCCTGCTATACCACCTCCTATCTGGAAAAATCCTATACCATCGGCCGAGTTTTCCTGGTACCATTCAGCAAGAAAAATCATATATTCTATGCCTGACCGGATAATTGATGTATCATATAATCCTCTTATGCAATGTGAAGCAAAAAAATTGCCGCATGTTGAATCTTCCCATCCCGGGACCAGCAAGGGTATATTCTTTTCAGCTGCTGCCAGCACCCATGAATCAGAGGGATCAATTTCATAATATTCCCTGAGCTCACCGCTATTCAGTATACTGTAAAAATATTCATGGGGAAATAATCTTTCCCCTTCCCTGTTAGCTTCTTCCCATACTTTCATCAAGTGCTCTTCTATTCTTCTCATTGCTTCTTCTTCCGGGATACATGTATCGGTGACCCTGTTATAATTATTTGCCAGCAGGTCAGATTCCTGCTCATCACTCAGGTTCCTGTATCCAGGTACCCGTTTATAATGACTGTGAGCCACCAGGTTGAATATATCCTCTTCAAGGTTGGCCCCTGTGCAGGTAATGATATGTACCTTATCCTGCCTGATCATTTCAGCAAGCGACTTACCCAAATAACCCAGTATATTCAGCATATCATCCACTGTTTGCTCATTCCTGTACACATAATCATAGAATTTACCGGTGGCATCCCTGTCAACTATAACATGTTTGGGAGCCGGTATAAGGCAATGTTTAATTCCTCCATAACCACTAATCGAATCCTGGTATGCTCCGGTGTGAAAGAACCCAATATACAGGGGTTCATTTTCCCCGTTCGAATATTTAGGTAATAATATCTGCTGTTCAAAATACTCGGAATTATAGTAATCTGAATTATCGCAGCTAATTCCACCAATATTCACCCTAACATATTCATTATACCATTTATTCACTGGTAATAGAATAAATTTCTCATGCATCGACCATGCATCGGGAATGGTATTCATCAGGCTGTTATCCACTAAATACCACAGTTCATTATCGTTTTGTTGCTTCTGCTCCAGTACTTTGAAAATACTGGCACCGCTTTCTCCTACAGTATATTTCCCAAATTCGGTATAAATATCCGGTTCACTGATGCCTGCATTATTGCATGCTTCATGTATATTACGCACTATTTCCGTTATCATGTACTCATAGTCATATTCATAACCCAGGTGATTCCTTATCGGGAAACCTCCCCCCAGGTTAAAGGAGTTAAGGGTGTCTGATTCTTTCTTTAAATCAACATACAGCTTGAGTACTTTCTGAAATTCTCCCCAGTAATAAAGGGTTTCTTTTATGCCGGAATCGACAAAAAAGTGCAGCATTTTAAAATCCAGCCTGGGATTATTTTTAATCTTATTTAAATAAAAGTCAATCACATCATTGTATGGCAAACCTAATCTTGAGGTATAATAGCTCGATTGTGGTTCCTCTTCAATAGCTATACGAATGCCAACCTTAATTTTACTATCTCCCAGCTGTTCCAATATCCGGTTAAGCTCTTCCTTGCTGTCAAGAATAATGATTGAATTAACAAAACCGCTTTTCTGCAAGCTCAGTATCTTACTTATATATTCAGGACTTTTGTAACCGTTATGTATGATAGTCCTTTTCTTATCAATCTCTCCTTCTTTATATAATTTTTCTATAAGGTCAATATCGAATGATGATGAGGTCTCAAGGTTAACATTATACTTGAGAGCGGCACTTACAACATGATGAAAATGGGAACATTTAGTACAATAACAGTAATGATATGCACCCTTGTATCCTGTCTTCTTCATAGCCCTGTTGAACAAATTCCTTGCTTTCTTTATCTGGTCACCTACTCTTGGCAAATACATTAGTCTGAAAGGCGTGCCGTATTTTTCAATGAGATATTTAATTGATACGCCATAAAAAGTGAGATAGCCATTCATCAGATCAAATCCTTCCTGGGGGAAATAATAAGTCTGTTCAATCAGATTGAAATATGTGTTTTTCTTTTATTCTGGATATTTTAACCTTAAATAATTAGTAGTTTGTAAATCATTTACAAAGAAATACATTTTTTTATTTTGCACTTACTCTCTACCCTATTACTTATGCATCAGCATTTGTAAGTAAAATTACTATTTTTGATATTTGCCAATCGTAATGCAAAAGCTAATATTACAAACAGATAAGCATCTGCATAAGATAATAAACTATACCCATATAACAAAATGAAATATAAAAGAATCCTACTTAAGCTCAGTGGCGAATCCCTGCAGGGAAATGATAATCACGGTATTAATCCGGATAAGCTCAGCTTTTACAGCAACCAGATAAAGGAAATCGTTGATTCAGGAACTGAAGTAGGTATAGTTATAGGCGGAGGTAATATATTCAGGGGATTAAAAGGTACAGAAAAAGGTTTCGACAGGCTCAAGGGTGATCAGATGGGCATGCTGGCAACGGTGATCAACAGCCTTGCCCTGGAAAGTGAATTGCAATCAGCAAAATACAGTGCCAGGGTATTCACCTCCATCAGGATGGAGCCTGTGGGAGAACTGTACAACAGGGATTATGTAGTAAAAAACATGAAACAGGGAACAGTATGTATCCTGGCTGGCGGCACAGGGAATCCTTTTTTTACCACCGATACTGCAGCAGCACTGCGGGCTGTTGAAACGGGCTGTGATGCTTTGCTTAAAGGAACCCGTGTTGATGGTGTATATTCCGATGATCCGGAACAGTCAGATCAGGCTGAAAAATTTGATCATATTTCTTTTGAGGAAGCAATAAACAGGCAACTCAGGGTAATGGACCAGACAGCCTTCACCATTTGCCGTGAAAACAATATGCCAATCATTGTTTTTGATATTAATACTCCCGGGAACCTGTTAAAGGTGGTAAGGGGGCAAAAAGTGGGAACGCTGGTATATGATAGTTAATATTATGTTTTTACAGATTTTTATTAAATTTGTTTACTGGCAAACATTCATAATCTTAAAACTACCGGTATGAATGAAGAGATAGAAATCATAATGGAAGAAACAACTGACAGGATGAAAGGAGCCATTAAGCACCTTGAAACCGAGCTTTCAAAACTAAGAGCCGGCAAAGCAACACCCACACTGCTGGACGGTATTAAAGTTGATTATTACGGTGTTAATACACCACTTAACCAGGTGTCGAATATAAATACACCCGATGCCAAGTCAATAATAGTTCAGCCCTGGGAAAAAACAATTCTCGGCCCTATCGAAAAAGCTATCCTGGCTGCAAATATCGGACTGACACCTATCAATAATGGTGAAATTATAAGGATAAATGTACCGCCACTTACAGAAGAAAGAAGGTCGCAGCTGGTTAAAATGGTTAAAAATGAGGGAGAATTAGCCAAGATAAGTGTGCGCAATTCACGAAAATGGGCCAACGACGAACTTAAGAAACTCCTTAAAGAAGGACTCGCCGAAGATGCAGAAAAAATTGCCGAGGACAATGTCCAGGAACTGACTGACGACTACGTTAAAAAGGTTGACGAGATAGTTGAGGCTAAAGAATCAGATATAATGACTGTATAACCCATCCCTTCAAAAAAATACAGGTAAGCTTAAAAAAGATAGTCCTTCTTAGTTGATCAGCTTGCCTGAGAACCCACTAAAGCTATAAAACATAAGTGTTCTGTATCTGTTATACAGTATTTAAGATAATGCCCTAATGAATTAAATAGGGTAAAGAGAATACTAACGGTCATATACTTGAGAAAAGAACAAATGCAGTTCATTAAAATGTTAAACAAAAATTAAAAGCCATGAAAAGATTTATTGATATTACAATGATCGCTCTGATCCTGTTTATCATTATTTCTCTTGTCACTGCCAATGCAGCAGTCAAAGTTGAAATAACTGACCAGGATCCCCAGTCTTTCATTACAGTAAGGGGCAAAATAGTGGATAACCAAACAGGTGACCCCCTTATATTTGCTACTATTGCCCTGAAAGGAACAAATGTAGCAACAGTGTCGAACCTTGACGGGGAATTTATCCTTAAGATTGATGTTGAAGTACAGGATCCTTATATAGAAATAATGTATATAGGATATAAGAATAAGGAAATACCCCTGGCAAATCTCACAACCGCTGATGAAGAAAATATTATCGAGCTAATACAGGCAACAATACCTATACAGGAGGTCATTGTTAAACCTGTAACTCCTGAAGAGATTCTTGAGAAAGTAATAAGCAATATCCGTGATAATTATGCTGAAGCACCTAACCTCATGACCGGTTTCTACCGCGAAACAATCAAGAAAAACAGGAGCTATGTGTCTATTGCTGAAGCTGTGATAGAAGTTTTTAAAGCTCCCTATGCTAATGAGTTCCGGTTTGATGCAACAAAGATCTATAAAGGCAGGAAAAATGTTGATGTATCAAGAATAGATACAGTGCTTTTCCGCCTGCAGGGTGGACCGGTTACCACACTGCAGCTTGATATTGTCAAAAACTCATATGCAATTCTTACCTATGATATCATGGGATCATATGATTATACACTTGACAATATAATAGTAATTGACGAAAAACCTCACTATGTAATTGAGTTTCACCAGCGTCCAAATGTTGATATTCCATTATTCCTCGGAAAACTTTATATCGAAATGGATAGTTATGCAGTAACTGAAGCAGAATTCAGCATTAACCTTGAAGATGAGGACCTGGCTGCATCAATCTTCGTCAGGAAAAAACCTCTGGGGATGAAGGTTACTCCAGAGACGGCAAGCTACAGGGTTAAATTCCGTGAACAGGATGGTAAATATTATTTCGCGTACGCACGTGCCGAAGTGGAATTTAAGTGTAACTGGCAAAAGAAACTCTTCAATAAGACTTATACCACTATGTCAGAAATAGCTATTACCGACAGGACCGAAGAAGAAGTAGTGAAATTTGCATCAAGTGAGAAAATTAAAAAAGGTGATATCTTTACGGAACAGCTGAGTGCTTTTGCAGATCCTGATTTCTGGGGTGAGTATAATGTTATCGAGCCCGACCAGAGTATAGAATCAGCAATAAGGAGACTAAACCGTAGACTCAGGTGGAGCGATTTATTTGATAACTAATTAATGATATATGGTAACCGACAGAGATATTATAAGGAGGATCAGGAACGGTGATATCAATGAATTTGAGAACCTGTTCCGGTCCTTCTATAATTCTCTGGTAAATTATGCAAGATCAATCCTGAAAGATACAGATACATCAGAAGAAATAGTACAGGAACTTTTTTATGTTTTATGGCGCGACAGGAGAAGGATAAAAATTAACAGTTCACTCAATGGTTACCTTTTCCGCTCAGTATACAACAGATGTCTGCATTATATCGATCATAAAAATGTTGTGATGAAACATGAAGTTGAACTTAAGGGAAGCCTGCAGAATACTGTTGAAGATCCGGTGGATGTGATAAACTATAAAGAAATGCACGAAAAGGTCACCAGGATAATTGAAAGACTTCCTGAACGATGTGCAAAAATATTTTGTATGAGCCGCTTTGACGGTTTGAAATATAACGAAATAGCCGAACAGCTTTCAATATCAGTAAAAACTGTAGAGTCCAATATAGGTAAAGCTTTAAAAGAATTCAGGAAAGAATTGTCAATACAAGAATGAAAACAAAAGAAAAATATAACGAAAACATGGAAAATAAGGAGAGGATGATGTTTGATGAGTTCCTTTCCGGACAGGACCAATCTATTCAAAAATACTGGAAGGAAATGGATGAAATCGGAAGAAGTAAAAACGTTGATGTCGATAAAGCATGGAATAAGCTTTATGACAGACTTGAGGGAGATAAGCTTATAAAGAAAAATAATATATTGAGTAAGCCTGTTTTCAGGATAGCTGCCTCTGTACTATTAATTCTTGGCCTTACATTCACCGGATTATATATTGGCACAAATGGCTTTGAAAGAATTGATACGAATACTATCATTGCAGGTACGGAGCAAAAAAATGTTGAGGTGATCCTCCCTGATGGTAGTATGGTATTCCTCAACAGGAACTCAAAAATTGAATACCCTGATAAATTTAACAGACAAACAAGAACAGTAAAACTGCAGGGTGAAGCATTCTTTGATATTGAGCATGATGCCAGCAGACCATTTACCGTTGATGCCGGGACAGCTAACATTACTGTGCTGGGAACATCCTTTAATGTTAATACCGGTAATAACAGGGTTGAAGTATATGTTACTTCCGGTAAGGTAATGCTAAGTAACAATAAGGGAATCCAGTCAATAACACTGGAACCGGGAGATGTCGGTTCAATATTCGATAATTCCGCCTCAAAAATTGTAAATACCGATCCTAACTACCTGTCGTGGAAAACAGAGATATTGAGATTTAAAGGCGACAGCCTGGGGAAGGTGATTACCGACCTGAAAAGAGTTCATAATATCAATATAGAAATTGAAAATGATGAGATAAATAAACTGAGAGTTACTTCTGTTTTTGATAATCAGTTGCCTGATACAATTATCCGTATTATTTGTACTACTTTTAACCTTGAATATAAAAAGGAAGGAGATATTTATTTCCTGGATACAAAATAAAGGTTAAATACATTCGATGAATGTACTAGCTTATGCCGAACATAAAATTATTATTAAAAGACTTGTTATAATTATTCTTATTATAACAGTCTCTTTTATTACCCGTGCACAGGAAAACGTACTCAACACCCGTCTTTCATTTAAACTTAATGATGTCAGCATATCAACTGTATTAAAATCCATCTCCCGTAAAACAGGTTATTATTTTACTTACGATACTGACCTTATCGAACCCGATAGGTTAACCACTGTCAGGATGGATAATCAGCCTCTGAGGAATATTCTTGATACCATCTTCCATGATAAACTGCTTAATTATTCCATTATTGATAATCATATAATAATTTATCAGTCAGTCAGCGAATCAACTCCCCTGATAAGGGAGGAAGGAAGGCAACCTGTGTATTACCTCTCGGGTGTGGTAACCGATGCCGGTAATGGTCAACCCCTTCCCTATGCAACTATAGGCGTTAAATCAAAAGGCAAAGGCACAATATCCAATTATGAAGGTGAGTACAACCTTAAGCTTACAAAAGATTTCCTTAATGATACGCTTGTGGTTTCATACCTTGGCTTCTTCAATCGTAATATACCCGTTAACCAGGCAATTAACAGCTACTTCAATATCTGTCTTACAAGGATGTATGTTCCCATTCCAGAAGTCATAATCAGGAACAGGGAACCTCTGGAACTGATCAGGAATGCAAAAGAAATGATACCGGAAAATTATGGGAGAAATCCGGCCCAGATGACTGCTTTTTATCGTGAATCAGTATCTAAAAAGAATAAATTACTCCAGTACGCGGAGGCAGTGCTCGAATTATACAAAAGTTCGTATTCGGGCACCATCTTTACTGACCAGGTAAAAATTTACAAAAGCCGCAAGATAGATAATCTCGATCAGTCAGATACTCTCACTTTCAAGCTGAGGTCGGGATTGGAGGGTTGTCTTTTCCTGGATGGTGTTAAGAATACTTTTGATTTTCTTGAGGCAGAAAGTTTTACTGATTATAATTACCGTATGACAGATATAATAAACATAGGTGACGAAGCTGCCTATGTTATTGAGTTTGAACAAAAGGAAAACCTTGATGATATTGCCCTGCCTAAAGGTGCAATATATATAAGCACAAGTAATTATGGCTTTCATGCATTTGACTTCGAGATCAACCAGGATTATATTAATAAACTTGAAAGATCATTTATTCAACAGGCGGCAAGAGGTTTTAATGTGAAGGTCAGGTCAGCAAAGTACCGTGTTAATTACCGCTATATTAACAATCGTTATTATCTCAATCACGTCAGGGGTGATCTGGAGTTCTACGCCAGAAAAAAGAACAGGGTATTCGGCAGCACCTATTATATCTTCTTTGAGATGGCAGTTACAGATATAGATACTGTAAACGTAAAACGATTCACCAGGGAAGAGCGCGCACCACTGCATTCAATTTTCTCTGAAACAATAAACCACTATGATAGGGAATTCTGGGGTACTGATAATTTTGTCAGGCCCGAAGAAAGCATTAAAGAAGCCCTGTCGCGCATAAATGCCCGGCTGGGTGAATACACATCTAATAACTCTCAATAATCCTGTAGAGCTCGCTCAGGTCTGGCGTCAGTATTATCTCTGTACGCCTGTTTTTCCTCCTGGCTTCTGCAGTCTTGTCATTATCAACAGGTAAATATTCTCCCCTGCCGCCAGCCGTCAGCCTGGCAGGATTAATGCCCGAACCATCAAGCAATACCCTTACAACAGTCGTTGCCCTCTTAACACTTAAATCCCAGTTATCCTGAATAGGTCCACCCGAAGAAATATACGGCACATCATCGGTATGCCCTTCAATTGTAATCTGTATATCTGGATTGTTCTTTAATACAACGGCAAGCTTTTTCAGGGCATTACGGCCATTGGCATCAATATTATAGCTGCCTGTCCGGAACAGGAGCTTTTCCTCAAGTGACACATATACCTTACCGTTTTTCATAGATACGGTCAGACCTTCACCTTCAAAACCATACAATGCATCCGACACCTTATTCTTCAGGTCCTTCACTATCCGGGTTTGTTCTTCAAGTATCTGTTCCAGCTCTGTAAGCCTTTTATTTCTTTGCTCAAGCTCATAGGATAACTCATCGAGAGCCGCTCTTTTGGCCTCCATGTTCATTTCCAGCTGCTTCATCAGATCTTCTTTGTTCTGCAGGTTCTGCTGGGCCTCCTGGAGTTCGCTGAGTAAACGCCTGGTCTCAGCAATATTGCCGCTTATCAGATCCTCCTGGGCATTCTGCAGTTCAGTGTATCTGTTGTTAAGATCATTATATTGAGCCCTCGCTTTATCAACTTCTGCCTGGAGGTCTTCTCTCTCTCCTTCCATTCCTGCCAGCTCTTCTTTAATTGATTCCAGTTGTGCTGCCATTTCCCTGTTCCTCATCGACAGGTCCAGGTTCTCAGTTTTAAAATTATCCCTCTCATTCATATATTGGACACTCTTGTCATGCAATGTCCTGTACCTCCCACCGGGAACACATGATACAAGACTTAAAACAGCTGATGAAGAAATTATTAGAAAGAATTTCATATTATTCATGACTGGCTTTTTTAAACAAACTAGCGTAAATTGCGTTATCCTACAAAAATAACAAATTCCATGTTCAGACATACAAACCAGATAGTAATAATATTTATATCTTTGCATCACCCTGTATAATTAGTCAGATAGTATGTATGATCTGCTTAACACTATTTCTTCTCCTGATGATCTGAAAAAACTTAAGCCCGAGGACCTGATTGTTTTAAGCAAGGAACTGAGGCAGTACATCATCGATGTGGTAAGTTGTAATCCCGGTCATTTAGGGGCCAGCCTTGGCGTTGTTGAGCTCACCATTGCCCTTCATTATGTTTATAATACACCCTATGACAAAATAGTATGGGATGTGGGGCACCAGGCCTACGGGCATAAAATACTGACCGGCAGACGGGATAACTTTCATACAAACCGCAAATACCAGGGTATAAGCGGGTTCCCAAAACGTGAGGAAAGTGAATATGATGCTTTCGGAGTGGGGCATTCATCAACATCTATATCTGCTGCTCTCGGTATGGCCAAGGCAGTAAAACATAAAGGAGAAAAAAGGCATGTGGTGGCCGTTATAGGTGATGGTGCCATGACTGCGGGACTCGCTTTCGAAGGGCTGAATAATGCCGGTGCCGAAAAATCAGATATCCTTGTTATTCTGAACGACAATAATATTGCCATTGACCCAAATGTTGGAGCCCTGAAAGAATACCTTCTGGATGTTACCACGAGTAAAACATATAATAAGTTCAAAGACGAGGTATGGAATGTCTTGGGTAAAATCAGCAAGATGGGTCCCAATGCCCAGTCACTGGCCAGCAAGCTTGAGACTGGCATCAAAAGTACCATACTGAAGCATTCAAACCTTTTTGAGGCAATGAATTTCAGGTACTTCGGCCCCATTGATGGTCATGATATCCTTCACCTGAGAAGAATACTTGAAGACATGAAGCGCATCCCCGGGCCCAAACTGCTTCATTGCATCACGAAAAAAGGTAAAGGATTCCCTCAGGCTGAGCTTAACCAGACAAAATTTCATGCCCCGGGATTATTCGATAAGGTTACGGGCGAAATTGCACAGTCTGATAACACAATAAAACCTCCACGTTTCCAGGATGTTTTCGGACATACTGTCCTTGAACTGGCCAGGCAAAATGAAAAGATTGTTGGGGTAACTCCTGCAATGCCTACCGGCTGCTCATTAAATATTATGATGAAGGAAATGCCCGAAAGGGCCTATGATGTAGGCATAGCAGAGCAGCACGCCGTAACTTTCTCGGCAGGTATGGCTGCTGAAGGTATGATACCTTTCTGCAATATTTATTCAACCTTTATGCAGAGGGCTTATGACCAGGTAATACATGATGTGGCTCTGCAAAACCTGCACGTGGTCTTCTGCCTCGACAGGGGTGGACTGGTTGGGGCCGACGGGGCAACACATCATGGCTTCTTTGACCTGTCATATATGCGTGTTCTGCCCAATATGGTAGTATCAGCTCCCATGGACGAGATAGAGCTGCGTAACCTGATGTATACCGCACAGCTTGAAAAGAACGCGGGGCCTTTCAGTATACGTTATCCCAGGGGAGTGGGACTGAATACCGACTGGCAAAGGCCGTTTGAAGAGATCCCTGTGGGTAAAGCCAGGAAACTTGCCGAAGGAGAAAAGGTTGCCGTACTTACCATAGGATATACGGGGAATAGTGCGCTGCGCGCAGTGAAAAGACTGGAAAAAGAAAATATCAATATCACTCATTACGATATGCGGTTCGTCCAGCCCCTGGATGAAGAAGTGCTGCATGATGTCTTCAAAAAACACAAAGCAGTCATCACCGTTGAAGATGGCATGCTTAAGGGAGGTTTTGGATCCGCAGTGCTGGAATTTATGGCCGATAATAATTATAATGTCCAGGTTAAGAGGCTTGGCATACCGGATTTTTTCATTGAGCAGGGCACACAGATAGAGCTGAAGAAAGAATGCGGCTTTGATACCGATGGAATATATGACACTCTGAAGAATACCTACAAGTCAGTTCAGGCATTTACCGTCTGATTTAAGATTCCAGATCAACGATTTAAGATTTCAGATATTATACTTTGTACTTTCCCTTTAGACGCGCCATGGCGTGTCTCTACTTTTGTCTTTTTACTTTTGTCTTTGATCTTCCTTCAGGTGTTTTTCCAGGTAATCAGTATACTGTTGCATCAGTAAAAGATACGTCGTGATGTTTGTTGCTATACCGTGTGTTCCCGGGGGATAGATCTTCAGGTCAAAATCCTTCCCTGCCATATTTAATGCGTTTACCAACTGAAATGTATTCTGGGGATGAACATTATCATCCATCAGTGAATGAGCCAGTAAGAGGTGGCCGTCGAGGTTCGCTGCATGTGTTATTACTGCAGATTGCTTATAACCTTCTGCATTATCATCCATCAGTCCCATATACCTTTCTGTAAGTATACAGTCATAAAAAAGGTGATCAGTAACCGGGGCTGCCGTAAGTGATACTTTAAAAACACCAGGGTGGGTAAGCATGGTATAGCTTGAAGTATAACCACCGTAACTATGACCCCTGATAGCCATATAATCACCGTCAACCCATGGCAGAGATGCCAGGTATTTAGCGGTTTCAACGAAATCATTCGACTCCCATTTGCCAAGCTGCCTGTGTACAATCTTTTCAAATTCGTATCCGTATCCACCATTACCCCTGTTATTAACTGATGCTATTACATAACCTTCCTGCGCCAGCCACTGGTGCCAGCCGTTGGTGCCGAAAGTATTGAAAACACCCTGGGAACCCGGTCCTCCATATATATCAAGAAACAGAGGGTATGTCTTATTCGCATCAAAATCAACCGGCTTAATAATATACCCGTCAAGCTTCTGTCCGTCAGTGGTTGTGAAACTGAACAGTTCTTTAGGGGCATAAACATGGGATTCCAGATAGGTCAGAACCCTGCTGTTATCTGTGAATTCCTCAATCACTTTACCTTTAGAACTCATCAGCAATACTGCCGTGGGATTGTTTACATCTGACCATGAATCAAAATAGTATTGCCCTTTGTCAGAAACATTGACGTTATGGTTTCCCCGGGCTGTTGTCAGTCTTTTTTTACCTTTCCCGTCAAATCCCACCCGGAAGAGATTCTGCTCTGTAGGTGCTACCTCGGTAGATACATAATACAGTATCTCTTCCCCAGTATCTATAGCTTCTATCCCTTTTACTTCCCAGTCGCCTGTTGTTACCTGGTTAATGATATTGCCATCATAATCAAAGCGATAAATATTAGCCCAGCCATCGCGTTCAGAAATCCAGAAGAATTCTTCAATATCATCCGGGAAATACACAAGGTGCAGGTTGCCTGCAAAGAAGTCGAATATATCTATCCATGCATCCGACTCTTCCTCCATTACAAGTCTACTGTCACCACTTACCACATCATAGAACCATATTTTCATATTACTCTGAATGCGGTTCATCCACATAACCGCCAGGGTATTAGGTTTTGATGTCCAGTAAATACGAGGGATATAGCCACCCTCAAGATCAATATCCATCCATTTCTTATTCCCATTATCTGTATCAATAACTCCAATTTTCACCTGTGGGGGATTATCGCCAACCTTTGGATATGGTACTTCCATATATTCCGGGTGTTGCCCGGAAAAATCAGTCAGTTTATATATCGGTACTTCTGTTTCATCCGATTGCCAGTAAGCAATATATTTACTGTCATTTGACCACGACCACCCCTGTACCAAGCCAAATTCTTCTTCCTGTGCCCAGCCGAACCTTCCATTATAAACCTGCTCTCGGGCATCATCAGTAAACCGGATATGTTTGTCTGTTTCAAATACAAACTCATACAGGTCACCGTCCTTACCATAACCAACCTTTTCCCCGTCGGGTGAAATTTCAGCGCTGAAGGCTTGTTTAACTATGAGGTCGAGTGATTTGTCTTTAACCGAATATAAAAAATAATCCGAATTGCCCGAATAGCGCCAGATTGGGTTGAAGTTACACTGGAACAGTATATAGTTGTAATCCTTTGTCCATGCAAAAGAAACATAACGGAATGGTTGCTCAGTTTCCGGGAAAGTAAGATCCTCGTTTGAAAACACCTTTTCTTCCTTGCCTGTTTTAATCGTTCTTATCCAGATCTCCTGGATATATTGATCGTTCCGGGTGAAGGAGTATTTCTCACCATCTTCTATCCATGTCACATTAGACGGTGCCCCTCCGGCATTCAGGTTTCCTGCAGCAAATAATGCCTCACGCAGGTTTGCATATTTTTCTTTCTGTGCCTGTACTGATACAGGTACAACCAGTATTACAAAAAATAAAACAACTAAAATTCTCTTAAGATTTTTCATAACTATAATGACTTGAGATAATACATTACAATATTTTGGCAGGTATAAAGCTATAAAAAAGAATGGAATGTTGGAATAATGGATTGATGGAATGCTGGTTTGGGGTTTCACCCCACGCCAAAGGGACTGACAAAGTTAAGCTAAGGCTAAGGCTCCCGCCTTCGCTGGCGCGGGTCTCTGACCCATGCCGGGCTTCGGAGGGCAGAGAAGGCTGTGGCTAAGGTTTAATAACAACCTCTACTTTACTTCATAATATGTATATTGTATAAAGTTTACAAGCTATTATTATAGTAAATGGATAATGATGGAATAATAAAATGGCTCCTGTCCGGTGATGTATCCATCCAATACCAGGTTTACCGCGATCTTCTCTCGGAAGAAAGAAAAGACCTTCAGGAAAGAATAGCTTCTGAAGGATGGGGAAAACGGTTCCTTTCCAAACGTAAGCCTGAAGGACACTGGGGACAGAAATTTTATCAGCCGAAATGGACCTCATCACACTATACACTTCTTGATCTCAGGAACCTTTTTATTGATCCTGAAAATCAGCTTATAAAAGACTCCATTGAGATAATCCTTGAAAACGAAAAGGGCCAGGATGGGGGAATCCGGCCTTTAGGATCAATGAATTAATCAGTATAACAAAGGCAGCTATTGAGTTTATACTCTCACATAAATTATACATCTCAGACAGGACAGGGGAGATTATTAAGAAGGAATTTCTCAGGTTATCATATCCATCAAGGTGGCGTTACGATATACTCAGGGCTCTGGATTATTTTCAATATTCTGAAATACCATGGGACGATCGTATGAAACAGGCAATAAATGTATTGCTAAACAAAAGGAACAGGGATTCAACCTGGAATCTTCAGGCAAAACATTCCGGACAGGTGCATTTCGAAATGGGAAAACCGGGTAAACCCAGCAGGTGGAATACACTCCGGGCTATGCGGGTACTAAGATTTTATGGGATCGATCATATATAAGAATAGGGTTGGAAAATATATGAAACCTGTTGATTTGAGATTTAAGATCAACGATTTAAGATTTAAGAAGTGATTATGAAGCCACAGACTAAACGCGGGGATATGGAAAATATATTAAACCAGAACAACTGAGAATTTAAAAGCTTTTGTTATTTAGGTTTCCACAAAAATTACTTTATTTTATAGCAAACAACAAATTAGTTAATAGCACTTATGTAAACTCTATGTGGCTATAAAATACTTTACATAATTAATCAATTTAAACAAACCATAATAAATATAAACCTATGAAAGATCTATTTAACAAAGAATTGATTTTACGTTTTCTGGAAACAATCCAGAATTGGATTGTTCAGGAACTGCCCCTGATCATAGTCTTAACGATAGCCCTTATTGTCCTTCTTAGAATAATAAGGTTTGCGATTAAACGATTAAAAAAAACACTGGTAAAACATTCAGCAAAAAGTGAAAATGTAGATACCGAAGAGTCTGAAAAAAGAATAAATACTCTCACGGGAATAGTCTGGGGCTTACTGAGAATAATTCTGTGGGCTATCTATATTATGTTAATTCTGCAACAATTCGGGGTAAATATTGCTCCTATACTGGCAAGTGCAGGTATTCTTGGGCTCGCTATAGGATTTGGTGCGCAGGAACTGGTAAGGGACTTCATTTCCGGCTTTTTTATCCTTCTTGAAGATCAAGTTCGTACAGGCGATATTGCCATAATAGATGGAACAGGGGGTCTGGTTGAAAAAATTGCACTCAGAACGATTACCCTCCGCGACTTTTCCGGTATAGTACATATTTTCCAGAATGGTAAAATCAGCAATCTGGCAAATATGACAAAAGAATGGTCTGCTATGGTATTTGATATTGGTGTGGCTTATAAGGAAAATACACAGGAAGTAATGGATCTAATGAAACAGGTAGGTAATGAACTACAGAATGATCCGAACTTTAAGGATGATATAATTGAACCTGTTGAAGTTTTTGGCTTAGACGAGTTTGCTGACAGTGCCCTGATAATAAAAGCACGTATAAAAACCAGACCAGTAAAACAGTGGCAAATAGGCAGGGAATACCGTAAACGCCTTAAAGATGTTTTTGACAAGCATAATATTGAAATCCCATTCCCCCATACTACACTGTACTGGGGTGAGGAAATATCACCGCTTAAGCTTGATTTAAACAAAACCAGGGTTAATTCTCAATAATTCATTCTTGCGATGCAAAAACTTTTTCCTAATTTCGCAAGTTACTTTGATTGAAGAATATCGAATCTTGAATGTCGATTTTTGAATTATTCTTAAATCTTAAATCGTTAATCTATATTCTTCAATCAAGGAGCCCTGATGGCAGGACCGAGTTTTGTTTCTATGCCCGGATGGCGGAATTGGTAGACGCGCTGGTCTCAAACACCAGTGGCAGCAATGCTGTGTGGGTTCGATTCCCACTCCGGGTACCACCCTGGCCGGTCCTGACCGAAGCGTCAGCATTCGACCCCGGCTCCGGGTACAGAAAAAGCCGATGATTTTCATCGGCTTTTTTGTTCCATGTTCCGGATTCCGGGTTCCATGTTCATTATTTACTCCTTCCGGGATTCCGGGATTTCCCCCGGCAGGGGGAAAATAATAATAGCCCCGGACGTAGTCCCTGACCGACCATTGGGAGCGTCAGGGTTACACCCGGGGATGAGAAATCCACACGAAAACCCTAGCACCCCTGGCAGGGGTGAATAGCATTTGATGCTCAATCATGCCGAATAAAATTGGCTGCCGCAGGTGAGCAATAGTGGATAGATGGAATAATGGAATATTGGAACCGAGCAGTGCGAAACCCAGAGCACTCGTGGGAATAATCCGACCACATATTTCATTTTGTCAGTATCCTATTTTATTTTTTCAAAATATTTTTCCAATTCATCATTTCTGATCATCTGATTGATTAAAGCAGTATCAGATATTTCGTATTTCCCCGGTCTGTTCTGATCAATATAAAGCTCAAGGAAAGGGTCGGCATCCAATATGTGTTCATTAAGTACTTTTGAAGGTACTCCTGAACAATTATTATTTATTTCATAGTTAATATATTCCTTAAAAGTAAAATCAAGGAAAATGCTGTTTTCGCCAATCTCACCTCCGAAAATGTATCCGTCAATAAGCCTTGCCCTAAATATATAAATTGTATCGTCTTCTGTAATTTTTATTCGTCCATCATTAATTGAATTATATCTCGGGTTATAAAATGCAGGATGATGATAAAGTTCCCCCCTTTCGTTCGTACCAACACTAACATTATAAAAATAATCACCTTTAGTTTTATAAACTGCAAATCCTCGAGGCAGCGCTCTAGGTCCTTTTTCACAGCTAAAAGCTACAATAATAATTATTCCGCAAATGGATACTATGTTTAATATTGTTTTCATTTTTTCGTATGCTTAGCCAATCATAAAAAGTAATAAAGAAAGACTCAGGTTTAATAATAAATATTTTCGCGACAGTCAGTATAGATAATTATTTATCTTAATAATTTAACAGTACTATAAAGATTCATTAGTTGCACCTAATCATAGCCATATGATCAAGTAGGAAAAGTCTAAACAGTATATCAAATATATGAAATAATATAATACAAGTCAAATATATTTTCATGTCATTGATTTGATAAACAAGCCAATAGAGTATACTTCTCTGATCTCTTTTCTATCCATCTGATTAAAATAACCTGCAATGAATGCCCAATTTAAAATATGATATGCATATACAGGTATACCCACATTATTGCGCTTTCGAATTGCATAATACTCACCCCTGAGGTACTCTTGAGTTTCCCAATCAATATTATAGATATAATACCCACCAAAGAACTTCATTATAGCCTCAACTGACCTGAATAATGGGTCAGCTAAACCACAGATTTGTATCTCCTGTTTTATCTCTGTCCTGTGTAATACCTTATCTTATTAAGCTGGCTCTGACATTAACTGTTGCTATGGAATGAAATCAGGAGGTGAACGATGTTTTGTCCCCTGTTCATATGAATATGCAAGTTTTATTAAGGTGGGTTCATCGTACATTCTTCCCAGAAATTGAAGTCCGGCAGGTAAGTTACCTCCTGTAAAACCCATTGGAACGTTAAAAGCCGGTTGCCCTGTATGAGGTGCAATAACCTGGCTGTTATCTCCCTTGTATTCCTCTTCAAAGAAATCAATTCTGGCAGGTTTATTATTCCAGGAGGGATATATTATTGCATCCAGTTTTAATGAATCCATTACTCTTTCAATTGCTTCGCGAAATGCAATACGTCTTACATCGGTGTAAGCATCAAGACATTCAATTTCAGGTTCATTCCACCTTCCACTTCTTTCAGCAAATAATTCCAACCTGTCTGCTACATATTGTGATTTCGTTCCTCCCCTGATAATATCTTCCAGGGTTTTCAATGTGTCGTTTTTAACATATGTAGCAAGGTAAGATTCCAGGTCTGCCCTGAATTCAGAACACCATTGATTGCGGCTTAAATCTGAAAAACCCGGTATTACCACCGGATCAGTAATATCTGCTCCCAGTGAATCCAGGTCCGAAATTGCCTGTTCAAATAATAGCTTTACTTCAGGATCAGGGTTATTTTCACTCAGTTCCCTGAGGACACCTATTCTGGATCCCTTTAAACCATCGTCTTTTAGAAACTCCATGTAATTATCGGGTATTTTGCCTTTAGAATATTCTGTAAGTGGATCTTCCGGATCATATCCCGCAATAACCTGCAGTACCCTGCAGGCATCTTCAACGGTCCTGCACATTGGTCCCACTACATCATTCCGGAGGTACAGGGGAACAATTGCACTTCTGCTGATCAATCCCATAGTTGTTCTGAATCCAACGAGTGCACAATGTGAAGAAGGTCCCCTTATCGAGTTACCCGTGTCGGTGCCCAATCCTACAATCCCAAAATTTGATGCAACGGCAGCAGCAGTCCCTCCACTTGATCCTGCCGGAACATAGTCAGGATTATATGGATTGGATGTTGTTCCGGCTGTTGAGCTCTCGGTATGCATGGGACTGAAAGCCCACTCTGCCATGTTCGATTTTGCAACTATTATTGCGCCTGCTTCCACCAGTTTCTGTATGATAAAAGCATCCTCATCTGGAATAAAATCACGCAGGGCAAGGGATCCGGCTGTGGTTGGAAGACTCCCGGTATTTATGTTATCCTTAACTATCAGGGGAATACCGTGCAAAGGGCGAAGAACCCCTGTTTTCTTATATTCATCATCAAGCCTGTCAGCAATCAGGACAGCATCCGGATTAATGGTTGTTAAGGCATGTATCCTGTTATCGAGTTTCTCAATCCTTTCCAGGTAGGCTTTCACCAGCTGCCTGCTGGTGTATTTTCCCTCCTTATATGCCTGGTGAATGTCGGCAATGGTCAGTTCATTTAAATCAATAGATTCCGTTGATTCCGGTGCACGACATCCTGAAAATCCAAGGCTCAGTGCTGTACAGGTTAATAAGATCATTATTTTATTCATAGGCAGCATTTATTTAAATTTCAAAATTAAGTCCTTTTACAGGAATTTACTATTATAATTGAGCATCACGCCTAAAGGATATTTTGACCAGTTTTTCTGCAAACAAAATTATGGTAAGACAGATGAAAATAATGACCACCGGTAATAAATTATCTGACATGAATGCAAATGACTGATTATCACTGTAAAATGACAGTACAACTACAGTAGCAATCCCTGAAAGCATCCCCAGTATGAAAAATAACCATGATAACCTAATATTCCTCCGGACTGAATTTCTCTTTTCATGCTCCAGCCGGACCTCTGCCATCAGTTCGTCTTCAAAATCACTGAAGGGCATTTCCCTGCTGCTGTTTGAAAGCAGTTCCCTGAAATACCTGTCGTGGTTGTTATTCTTTTCCATCAGTATAGTGTTTTCTTTTCAGTTGACAATAATACATTCAATTCATGATACATGCTCTTACGTGCACGATGGAGCAGGACTTTCACGTTTGATTCAGTCCACCCTGTTATCTCCCTTATTTCCTCAACAGAATATTCCTCTATATAAAATAGTGTCAGAGCAAGTGCTTCTTTTGAAGGGATATTCTGCATGGCCAGGTCAATATAATATTTCTGCTGATCCCGGCTTACTATATCATTTATTTTTACATGGCCGGGATCAACAGATTCGGTTCGGGTGTCAGCAATATATTTTTCTTTCCCAGGTTTTTTTAAACTTTTTAAAGCCTCATTTATGACAATCCTGAAGAACCAGGTTGAGAATTTTGATTTCCCCCTGAATTTCCCCAGTTTACGGTAGGCAATAATATAAGCTTCCTGTACCGCATCACGGGCATCAAATTCATTTTTCAGTACTGAGAAAGCCAGATTATAAGCCTTGTCTTTATACTGATGAACAAAATATCTGAAAGCATCAATGTCTCCATTCAATACTTTTTTAATATACAGTTCATCCATAGTGTTATTTTTTCCCCTGCCTGTCAGTAAAATGTGCAATAATCATAGCTATCCCACCAAAAAACAATCCTGATAATACCATTAAAATAAGAAAAATTTCACTTGCAAATCTCTGAGGCATAATCATAAAAGATAATACCACTAACGAAACTCCCATGCTTAAACCTATAATTACAATTCCTATTTTGAGCCATGGGAATTTCGCTTCTTTTAATGCGTCTGGAGCATCAGCTCCCTTTTCAATGAGCGCCATCCTCTCCTTATTCCTTGACTTGAGATAGAATATCCAGGAAATGGTTATGGCTGCAAAAAAACCCAGCCATGCAATTGCAGTAAAAAGTTTATAAAATGTCATAATATTGCTTTTTTAAGTTTACTGATTCTTTGATATAATCATAAGCAAAAAGGTTACAGAATATTCCAATTAAGCTTGAGATTCGAGCTCGCCAAAGACAATCTTAATTCTTATATCGTTGATCTTCAATCTACAATCAAACCTTTGCGAAATCATTAAAAGTATTAATCATTTTCAGAATAAATACGGTACAAATCTCCTGGTTCGTTTCATGTATAGCCTGTATTCGTTGCCGAAATAGGCTATGCATTCCTTTTCGTCAATTAATGCAGCTATGAAAAGGAATATACTGGACAGTATGCTAATGACAAGTAAAGGAACAGTAGTATTCTTAAGAAAAATACCCCATGTCAGGAACAATAACGATGAATATAAAGGATGCCTGATGTATTTGAATATGCCTGTTTCAACCAGTTGCGATGTTCTTTCAAACCTGTACAGGGTCTTTTGCTTACTCTCCCTGCCTGGCCTGCCTTTTCTTTTTAGTAACACGGCACCGGCAATAACCACATATGCTGATACAATAAGAAATATCCACGAAAACATCTGCCTGACACTGATCGGATCAACAAACCAGTAACGATAATTACTGGCAAAGAGCCACAGTATGCATTCCCAGCTTAAGAATCGGTAAAAACCATGTGACCTCAGGTTAAAAATTGTCCGCCATGAAATGATTATCACTGGGATACTGAGGATGCCGAAGATGATGAATCTGTCCATACCAAAAGATAAAAGACAAAAGTAAAAAGTAAAAAGGAAAAAGTAAAAAGTTGGAGCTAAGACTGCGTAAGCGGGCGAAGCGGAAACCCCGGCTGAACGAAGTGAACGCCGGGGGAAAAAGTTGGAGCGAAGACTGCGTAAGCGGGCGAATCGGAAACCCCTGCTGAACGAAACTCGGCACGGATCACCCGCCTTCGCCCCGAGGACTCCTTCGGCGGGCAGAGGGAGACCCGCGCCAGCGAAGGAGGGAGCCTTAGCCTCTTTCATTTATTTTTCTATAAATTGATCCAGATAACTCACATTACAGATCACCCCCAGATTACCTTCTGCTCCCGAGACAATACCTACAAGGAAACCGTTTGCATCTATCACCGGTGACCCGCTACGGCCTGCAGGATCAACATCCTCAGTAAGTGTATTAACATAATAATAAGGCCCTGCATTCCTGAACATCTGCATCTTCACCAGTGATGGAGATCCCTCTTTTTGTTTATATGGCCAGCCAAGGTGGTATATTATTTCATCTTTCTGTACAGGTTTTGTCCTTATCCTGAGTGGTGTAAATCCCGAAGGAATATCATCAACCTCAAAGAGCAGCCAGTCACGAACTTTAAGAGTATTGAACCGGTCCACCATTTCATCACTGTTCTTATTTATCATTTCTTCAAAGATCATATATTTAGCTTCATTCCCTTTTGGATAGGCTTTCCATTCAATGAAATTATCTCCCAGGTCTATGGTAAGCAATTCCTCATGCGTAAAAACAAGAAATATATGTTTACATGTAACGCCAAGGGTATCATGCCCTGTATCCACCAGGAAGGAATTTGCGATGCCGGTATAGGTGGTGTCTTTAAATTCAATATTATTTGTAAAAACCAGTTCAGGCCACTCAGATACCTGTTTGTCAGCCCATTCCTCTTTTTTAACCTCCTCAGTAGTGTTATTGCATGCGTTTAGAGCAAAAATTAATAATAAAGTGTGGACCAGGCTTTTCATTTATAATTATTGTTTGAGTCTGTTATGAACATTAAATATATCATAATAAAAAGGCATTTCAAATGGAGGGACGCCCAATTCAGGGTTTTTATAAACCTATAGAACCACCTCTCCTTAGCCTCAGCCTTCTCTGTCCGACGAAGCTCGGCTCGGTTCACCCGCCTTCGCCCCGAGGACTCCGAAAAGTCAATAATTAATTATTCGACTCCGCTGGAGTCGTTTTACTTGTGTCATACCTCCCGGCTACAATTATGTGACCCCTATGGGGGTCAAGAAAAACAAGAGACTATTATCTGTCTGGTAATTTATTATCTAACAGCTAAATACAAAGCCATTGACGCCGTAGGTGTCATATAATTGTATAAAAAATAATCACTCCAAAATAATATCTCCCGAGCTGTGCAAGTATCCCGAATACGGGATGCGAGTGCAGTAAGGGAGATAATTTCCCTTTTCGGAGTAGACTCATTAATCCAGTATTCCAATCATCCATAATATTCATGATTTCTGATCAAGACAGGGATGATAAAATCATTTTGTTTTAGCCACTAATATAACTATTTTTGAAGGCCGTGTTTTAGACCTGACACATAATAATATGGGTGATAAAAAGACGCTTAGGCCTTACGGTGACAAGCAAAAACAATTTGATAAGCGCTACCTGCAGATGGCAGGTATCTGGGCTGAAAATTCATACTGCGAAAGAAGAAGGGTTGGAGCCCTTATTGTAAAGGGGAAAATGATAATCTCCGATGGCTATAATGGTACTCCCGCAGGTTTTGAAAATATATGTGAAGATGAAGAAGGGAACACAAAGCCTTATGTATTGCATGCCGAGGCCAACGCCATAACCAAGGTGGCCAAATCAAATAATTCAAGTGATAATTCCACACTATATGTTACTACCTCTCCATGTATGGAATGCGCCAAGCTTATCATACAGTCGGGTATACGAAGAGTTGTTTTCAGCGAAAAATACAGGATGTCTGACGGCCTTGATCTTTTAAAAAGAGCTGGAATTGAACTAATTTACGTTGACCTTGAAAAAGATGAATATGAAATACAATAACAGTCCCAGGAACAGTATTTTACCTCTTATAATAGCGGTTTCGGTTATTGCCGGTGTACTTATAGGAATAAAAATGCCCGGACGTACATCTCATCCTCCCCTGTCGGTTAACCCAAGAACAGACAAAATAAGCAGGATATTAAATTATATTGAGGCAAATTATGTTGATTCTGTCGATCGCGATAAACTTGTTGAATCGGTCATTCCCGTAATGCTACATGAACTTGATCCTCATTCGGTATATATACCGGCGCGGGAACTTACAGCTGCCAACGAACAGCTGCAGGGTAATTTTGAAGGTATAGGCATTTCTTTCAATATGCTCACAGATACCGTGCTGATAATAAGCACCGTCCCCGGGGGACCTTCCGAAAAAGTCGGTGTAATGGCGGGTGATAAGATCATTTATGTCGGCGATTCATTGATTGCAGGGCAGGGTATTGTTGATGAAGATATTATGGGAATGCTCAAGGGGCCTCGTGGTACCGAGGTCAATATTAAAGTTCTCAGGAAGGGTGTTGAGGACCTGATACCATTTACCATAATAAGGGATAAAATCCCTATTTATTCAATTGATGTAGCCTATATGGTTAATGACAATATAGGCTTTATCAAGGTAAACAGGTTCTCAATGACCACCTATGATGAGTTTATTGAAGCCATAAATGAGCTAAAGGCCAAAGGTATGAAGAAGCTGATACTTGACCTGAGGGGAAATGTTGGTGGTGTTATGGATCCCTCAATAAAGATATCAGATGAATTCCTGCCCGGCGGGAAGCTAATAGTATATACAGAGGGTCGTGCCAGGAAAAGGGAAGAATACCTTTCGACAGAAAATGGGTCATTCCTTGAGGGTGAACTGGTGATACTTATAGATGAATGGAGTGCATCGGCCAGTGAAATAGTCGCCGGGGCCATGCAGGATAACGACCGTGGAACTATCATAGGCCGTCGCTCATTCGGCAAAGGACTGGTACAGGAACCGATAATGTTCAATGACAGGTCGGCAATGCGACTTACGGTAGCCAGGTATTATACGCCTACAGGCCGTTCTATCCAGACACCATATGAGAATGGTTATGAAGATTATGTAGCTGATCTGAATGAAAGGTTCATGAGGCTTGAACATCAGAACGCTGACAGCATTCAGTTTGATAACATACAGAAGTTTGAAACACCCGGAGGAAAGATAGTCTATGGTGGCGGTGGAATCATGCCCGATGTGTTTGTACCAGCTGACACCTCAGGTTTTTCAATGTACTTCGCAAGAGTCAGGAACAGTGGACTTATATACAGGTATTCGCTCAGCTACACAGAAGATAACAGGGAGAAACTCCTGGAATTTCAAACGGTAGATGAGATTAACAGTTTCCTTGAAAAGCAGTCGGTGCTCGATAAATTTATACTGTATGCAAAAGAAAACGGGGTGAATCCTGATTGGAAAGACCTTGAAGAATCAGGCGAGATAATCGAGATTCAGCTCAAGGCATATATTGCAAGGAACATTCTAGACAACAAAGGCTTTTATCCAATCTGGCAGGAGCTGGACACCACATTGAAGAAAGCAATTGAGTATCTGGAAGAGAATTAGGCTCCACCTTCGCTGGTGTGCGGCTGTGTAGAGACGCCAGTGGCCTGTCGTCTCTACAGCCATTTGTCGTTCGTCTTTTGTCCTTCGTCTTAATCAATGCTGCCCTTTATATCAACAATAATAACCGGGCTATATTCATCCGGTGCCTCCTCCGGCAGCTCAATAATGATCTTATCATCCTGGCGTTCAAAACGGATCTCCACCATCCCATCCATGATAAATGCATTTTTAATCTTATTATCAAAAGCCGGCAGGGAAAGCTTATTATCTTCAGGCCAGTTAAAGACATGCAGGTACAGCCTTGTATTTTTACCCTCCTGTTTTCTGGTACACCTGCCCCATCCAAGATCACTGAACGGGCTTGCCGATGTTCCATATATTGATTCAGCGTAAATATCCATCCAGTCACCTATTGCTTTCAGCCTTTCGATACTTTCCTGCGGAAAGGTACCATCAGCTTTTGGTCCAACATTAAGAAGGAAATTACCACCCTTAGACGCTATATCAACAAGCTTTTTCACAAGGTCTTTTGACGATTTCCAGTTATTATCATATTTATTATAACCCCAGTGATTATTCATCGTCATGCACGTCTCCCAGTCGATTCCGGGTAATCCTGTGTCCGGGATTTCCTGTTCAGGAGTACCAAAATCACCTTTGAATTCACCTTCTTTTGTCATTCCCTGCATGCCCTGGCGTCCTTTATCAACCCTGTTATTTATTATTATATCTTCCTGTAATCCACGTACATAATTATACAGATCAACACCTCTCTCATGTGTCCATGTGTTTTCCCATTCACCATCAAACCATAACACTCCTATGCTGCCATAGTTACCTGTCAGTTCAGCCAGCTGATTCTTCAGATATTCCTCAACATACCTGTCAAAATCAGCTCCCTCTGTTGACCTGTCCTTCTCCCAGTCACGACGGGGAAGATAATCAGGATGATGCCAGTCCATAATCGAATGATACCAGCACATAACAATATCCTGTTCGGAACAGGCATCTGAAAGTTCTTTCAGGATATCTCTCTTAAAAGGAGTTGACATTACATCGAAATCCGTGTATTCAGAGTCAAAGAGGCAAAATCCATCATGATGCTTTGAAGTAATAACAATATATTTCATACCTGCATCCTTTGCTATTCTTACCCATTCATCAGCATCAAATTCAACGGGGTCGAACTGTTCAACAAATTCATCATAGGTTTCAAGCGGGATCTGAGCCGTCGTTCTTATCCATTCAGCATGATTGGTCGTTCCCTCCCATTCACCTGCGGGCACAGCATACAATCCCCAGTGTATGAACATTCCGAAGCGTGCATCACGCCACCAGTCCATCCTGTCATCCTCGCTTTTTTCATTACTATCATTAACACAACCAGGTGATAATACTAATAAGAAAACAAGGATTGCTGTAAGAGTTTTTTTCATAATTCTCGGGTTTTAGATATTTATTTCAACTGTTTGTAATAGAATTTAATTATAGCTTTCTGTGATTTCTCCTTTTCTTCAATAAAGCCCAGGTGCCCTGATTTCTCGAGAACAAGTATTTCCGCATTTTCCGGCAGTGTAATCCTGTCCTTAACCTCCCCAAAGGGGATATAGTTATCATGCATCCCAAAGATCATCAGGAGCGGTATATCTCCTTTTTTAAGTATATCTATTCTTGAAGGCCTGCTTAACATTCCGTTAATCACAGCGATAATACCATCTTCAGGGATACCTGATGCTATCTCTTTATTACGGTCCAATTGTGCGCTAAACTTTTCCGTATTAAAATCTGCAAACATCTTTGGGATATTTACCGGATAGATAATATCTTTTTTCCCTGATTTCACCACCCTGATCTCCCTTTTCCTGTTAACGATTATTTCATCAGTATCAGCAAATGGATGTGAATGGAAAAGGCAATATGCATGTAATCGTGACGGATACTTTTCAACAAAAGCCAGGACAGCATATCCTCCCATTGAGTGCCCTGTAAGCATGACCTTTTCAATCCCTTCCTCATTCATAACGGCTATTACCACATCTGCCATAAATTCCATTGAGTGCTCATTCCCAAATACACCTGATTCACCATGTCCTGGCAAATCAATTGCTATCACCCTGAATTTTTCTGCCAGTCCCTGCATAAAATCATCCCATACCTCTGATGACTCGAGATATCCGTGCAGGAGAATTATTGCATCACCATCACCATTATCATAATATATTATTTTGCCCGCGTTAAAAACTATGCTTTTTTTCACACCCGGTATATTAAAAAAAACATTTTGAATAACATCATTTTTAATTAGTGAGCTAAAAATAATTAAAATATATTTGTGAGTCGTGTACTAAAAATTAATCTCAAAACCTTCCTTTCATATGAATAAAGTAGTCGCCTCATCCGTATCAAAGAAATTTGTTATGTCTCTGGCGGGATTGTTCCTTCTAACCTTCCTGCCTGTTCACCTGGGAATCAACTTTATGTTACTTAAGTCCGATCCTGAATCCTTCAATTCAGCGGCTCATTTCATGGCCACTTTTCCGCTTATCAAGGTAGTTGAAATAATTCTGATTCTGGCATTGCTGATTCATATCTTCACCGGTATTGTGGTACAGATACAAAACTGGCTTTCAAGACCATTAAGGTATAAATCGGGTAATAAATCCCAGACATCTTTCTTTTCCAGATTCATGATATGGACGGGTGGAACAATATTTATTTTCCTGATTATCCACTTCACAAATTTCTATTTCATAAAGCTTGGGCTTATTGAGGGTGATGCTGAAAATTTTTATTCTGTGGCTTACCAGTTATTTGCTATTCCGGGATATATTATTTTCTACTGGGTCTGTTTTGTTGTACTTGGCTTTCACCTGTACCATGCATTTACTTCAGCTTTCCAGACACTGGGTCTGAATCACAGGATATGGACACCCATAGTGAATTTTGTAGCAGTATTTTATGCTATACTTATTCCTGCCGGATTTGTATCTATACCTTTAATTATCTGGCTATTAAAATAATCAGGCAAAACCGAAAAAAAATCAAAATGGCAAAATTGGATTCAAAAATACCTGACGGTCCATTATCAGAAAAATGGACAAAACATCAATCATCAATTAAACTGGTTAATCCTGCCAACAAGAAAAAGCTTGACATCATTGTTGTTGGCGCCGGGGCAGCTGGTGCATCAGCTGCAGCATCCCTGGCCGAATTAGGATATAACGTCAAGGTATTTGTCTTTCAGGACTCTTCCCGCAGGGCACATTCAATTGCTTCGCAGGGCGGAATCAATGCAACCAAAAATTACAAGAATGATTCTGACAGTGATTTCCGGTTATTTTATGATATGATCAAGGGAGGCGATTTCCGGGCACGGGAAGCAAATGTATACCGCGCTGCAGAAGTAAGTAATAAAATAATCGATCAGTACGTCGCACAGGGAGTGCCCTTTGCAAGAGAATACAGTGGATACCTGTCCAACCGTTCCTTTGGCGGGGTGCAGGTCTCCAGGACTTTCTATGCCCAGGGACAGACCGGTCAGCAATGTACACTGGCAGCTTACCAGGCCCTTGGCCGGCAGATTAAAGAAGGGAAAGCAAAAATGTTCGCACGCCGCGATATGCTCGACCTTGTTGTGATTGATGGTAAAGCAAGAGGGATAATTACAAGAAACTTAATAAACGGTGAGATTGAGAGACACTCAGCACATGCTGTTGTCCTTGCTACAGGAGGCTTCGGAACGGTATACTATCTTTCTACCCTTGCTATTAACTCAAATGGAAGTGCTGCACTGGCTGCATTCAAAAAGGGAGCTTTCATGGCCAACCCGAGTATGGCCCAGATACATCCCACGTGTATTCCTGTTCTTAATGATTACCAGTCGAAACTTACTCTTATGTCAGAATCGCTCAGGAACGACGGAAGGGTTTGGGTACCCAAAGAAAAAGGGGATAAACGGTCTGCAAGTGAAATAAAAGAAGAAGAAAGGGATTATTACCTTGAACGTAAATACCCCGCTTTCGGAAACCTGGTTCCAAGGGACGTAGCCTCAAGAGCTGCCAAAGAAAGATGTGACGAAGGATATGGAGTTGGAGACACCGGATTGGCTGTATACCTCGATTTCAGGGACGCGATTAATAGCCAGGGCAAGGATACCATAAAAGCCAAGTACGGAACGCTCTTCGACTTATATAAGAAAGTCACAGGTATAAATCCATATGAGGAACCCATGCGGATTTATCCTGCTTCACATTATACAATGGGTGGATTGTGGGTAAATTATAATCTTATGACCACCATCCCCGGCCTGTATGCCATAGGTGAAGCCAACTTCTCTGACCATGGAGCCAATCGCCTCGGAGCTAGCTCTCTTATGCAATGCTCGGGAGATGGATACTTCATCCTGCCTGTTACCATTGGTGATTATCTCGCAGATGAAATTAAGACTCCGCAGATACCAACCGATACACCCGAATTTGATGCAGCGGAGAAAGCGGTTAAAGAAAAACTGAATAAACTTATGTCAGTAAATGGTAATCAGAGCCCTACTTCTTTCCATAAACGGCTTGGACATATATTATGGACTTATTCAGGAATGAAAAGAAACGAGGAAGGATTGAAACAGGCCATTAAAGAAATAAAGGAGCTCAAGGATGCATTCTGGAAAGATGTTAAGGTAGCCGGAGACCTAAATGATCTGAACCATGAACTGGAGAAAGCAGGCAGGGTAGCCGATTTCTTTGACCTGGCTTATTTGATTGTTTTAGATGCCCTTAACCGTAAGGAATCATGCGGTGCACATTTCAGGGAAGAATATCAGACTGAAGAAGGAGAACCTAAGAGGGATGATGAAAACTATTCGTATGTTGCAGCCTGGGAATACACGGGGGAAACATCAGATCCCATGCTGCATAAGGAAGAACTGAAGTTTGAATTTGTCAAGCCCGTACAAAGAAGTTATAAATAGGCATAATAATTAATACTCAAATCTGAACGATATGAATATAACACTTAAAATATGGCGTCAGAAAAATAAAAATGATAAGGGTAAATTTGTAATATATAAGCTTGATGAGGTCTCCTCGGAAATGACATTTCTTGAAATGTTGGACTACCTTAATGAGAAACTTTTACTCGAAGGAGAAGATGTAATTGCTTTTGACAGCGATTGCCGTGAAGGTATTTGTGGTTCATGCGGATTATATATTAACGGCCGGCCGAATGGACCCGAAAAAGGGGTTACTACCTGCCAGTTAAGCATGAGTGCTTTTAAGGACGGGGATACTATAACTATTGAACCGTGGAGGTCAAGAGCTTTCCCGGTAATCAAAGACCTGGTGGTGGACCGGACTTCTTTTGATAAGCTCATTGAAGCCGGCGGATATATCTCAGTTAATACAGGAGCTGCCCCTGAAGCAAACTCAATACCGGTAAGGAAACAGAATGCAGAAAGAGCCTTTGAAGCTGGGATTTGTATAGGCTGTGGAACATGCGTGGCCAGTTGTAAAAATGCTTCGGCTATGCTGTTTGTATCCGCAAAGGTTAGCCAGCTGGCACTCTTGCCACAGGGAAGGGTTGAAGCAAAAGAAAGAGTACGGGCACTGGTTGAGAAAATGGATGAACTGGGCTTTGGGAACTGCTCCAATACAGGATCATGCGAAGCTGAATGCCCGAAGGAAATTAAGCTGGTAAATATTGCCAGACTGAACAGGGAATATTATAAAGCTTACTAGGAGATAAGGCTTAGAGACTAATGGGCTCATGGACGTGAGGCCGTGAAGCTAAGCCTGCGGTATATAAGGATTATAGCTGATATAATCACAAGATTGCCGGCTGTAAATAGCCACCAGTTAAAGCTGCGGGGAACATACCCCGATGCATAATCCAGAAGAGAGCTGTCCTGCGGCAGGTTCCATATATCAGATACTGAATACCGCTCAAGAATATATCCTGAGTAATCCCAGGTAAATGATACTATGACAATCACAGCACCAAAAATCAAAATAAGCCACTCTGTGGTTTTCAGCTTTGTATCAACTTCCCTGCCTGAATAATATAAGATTATTGCAGCAAGGCTGATCATTATTATACATACTATCAAAGGACTGATTACCGGACCTGTCCATGTAACCGGTAGCAAAAAGAGAATATCCCACTCAAACAATGAAGCAGGCCAGCCTATCAGAAGCTTCAGGAAAATATAATAAAAGATATCCCATATGGCAAAACAGTAAACAAACCACGCAAAACCACCGGAGAATGTTTTACCTGCAATTATTGCTATAGCTGCCAGCATTACAATTGTAGCTATCTCCCTGAATATTTCAGTTACAGCCAGTGACCCCGAAATTGTTGCCAGTGGAAAAGAGAATCCTTCAGGATACAGTATTTCCCTGAGATATACCACTACTGAACTCTCCAGAAAAGCCATGGCAATACTGAAAAGCGTTACCCAGATAAGCAAGTCTTTTAATCTCATATTCAAAAATTACATTATTATCCGGTATTTCAAAATTTGTTAAAATATTTTAAATCCCCTCCTTTTGACAGAACAATTTTACCTACTGTTTCCACTATTTGATATATTTGATATGAATTAATATATGAACAATTATTATGAAAAGATATCTGGTACTGGCTATAGTTATGATCCTTGGCATAAAGGTTACCCAAGCCCAGGAAATAATAAAGAGAGATCCTATGATTAGCAATATGGTTGAAGAGATCTCACGTGATAATATAGAAGCATATATACAGAAGCTTGTCAGCTTCCATACGCGTCATAATCTGAGTGTGCAGGGTAATCCTGAGATTGGTATAGGAGCAGCATGGAACTGGGTAAAGAATGAGATGAGAAAATATATTCCTGGTTCAGGTGGCCGCCTTTCAGTTGAATTTGTTAACTACACCGTTGGTGGAGAAGGCCAGAGGATAGATAAAGAAACCGAACTGAGGAATGTAATAGCCACCATGCAGGGAACAGATCCTGCAGACGACAGGGTGTTACTTATCAGTGCCCACCTTGACAGCCGTGTCGAGGATAACTACGACAGTACAACATTCGCCCCGGGAGCCAATGATGACGGATCAGGCGTTGCAGCCATACTTGAGCTTGTAAGAATTATGTCAACACGTGAGTTCCCGGCAACTATCAAGTTTATGATCCTCACGGGTGAGGAACATGGATTATATGGTGCTTCAGCAATGGCTGATATAGCCAGTGAAGAGAACTGGAATATCGTAGCCATGCTCAATAATGATATGATAGGTAACAGTGGGTCAAGTGGTACACTGCTGAATGATAATATGCGGGTAAGGGTTTTCAGCGAAGGCGTTCCGGCATACGAAACTGAACAGATGGCAAGGATAAGATCATACACAGCGGCAGAGAATGACGGTAAGGCAAGACAGCTGGCAAGATATATAAAAGAAGTTGGTGAGAGGTATGTAGACCAGCTCGACGTAACCCTGGTATACAGGAATGACAGGTTTGGACGTGGCGGTGATCATACCCCGTTCTGCAGGAAAGGATTCACGGCTGTAAGGATATGCGAGTTCAACGAAAATTACCACCGAACGCATGCTACACCCGGTGAAAGAGATGGTATAATGTATGGTGACCTGCCCGAAGGGGTTGATTATGAATATGTACGTAAAAATGCAGGTATTAACCTGGCCAGCCTGGCTAACCTTGCCTCATCACCACAGCAACCGGCGAATGCAGGAATAGTTGTATCAGGTTTAAGTAATTCAACTACTCTCAGGTGGGAAAAACCCGTAGCCGGTAAGGAACCGGCAGGGTATTATATCCTGATGCGCGAAACATACCAGTCCATGTGGCAGAAAAAGATCTTCGTGACAGATAAAGAGGTAAGCATACCCTATTCAAAAGATAACTACTTTTTTGCTATCCAGAGTGTGGACGCTGAAGGCCATGAAAGCCTCCCGGTCTTTCCTGGCCCTGCACGAACCAGAAGGTAAAATATTAGCTGCAAATAGCTTCTACTTCTTCAACTGTCTTGGGAATGGGCTTACCCAATACCTTATGGCCCGATTCGGTTATTAGTACGTCGTCTTCAATACGCACACCGCCGAAATCAAGGTATTTTTCAGCTTTATCGTAATTAATAAACTCTAAATGTAATCGTTCGGATTTCCATTTACCCATCAACTCAGGGATAAAATAACAACCCGGTTCAATGGTTAATACATGCCCTGGCTTAAATGGAAGGGCAAACCTCAGGAATGCCAGCCCGAACTGATCGCTTCTCTTAACCTCATTATTATAACCAACGTAGTTCTCTCCAAGACCTTCCATATCGTGAACATCCAGACCCATCATATGACCGAGCCCGTGCGGCATGAACAGTGCATGGGCACCACTGGTAACAGCTTCATCAACATCTCCCTTCATTATTCCCAGCTCCTTCAGTCCCCTGGTAAGCACTCTGCAGGCTTCCAGATGAAGATCCTTATTTGATTTTCCAGGTCCCGCAGTCTGTATGGCTTTTAGATTTGCTTCAAGTACTATTTCATAAATCTCCTTTTGCCTTGAATTGAATTTTCCTCCTACCGGTGTGGTGCGTGTAATATCTGAAGCATAGTGAATATTGGTTTCAGCACCGGCATCGGTTACCATCATTCGTCCTTGAGTAAGAATATTATCATGATTGTGATTATGGAGTGTCTGGCCGTTTATGCTCAGTATTATTGGGAAAGATGGCCCCATGCCCTGTGCCAGTGCTATTCCTTCAATAGCCCCGAATATTTCCTGCTCCTTCACTTCCGGTTTACACATCTTCATAGCTGTTGTATGCATATCATATGCTATATCAACCGCTTTTTCAATCTCCTTTATCTCCCAGGGTTCTTTGTATGAACGCAAGGCAACAACTGACTTTATCAATTCTTCAGATGCCTTTGACTTCATCTGGCAGGGATTCTCTTTAAGCAAAGCTCCCAGGGTCATCTTATTCTCTCCCCGACAGGGAGGTAAGAAATGTATTTTCCTGCCCGCTGACTTAGCTTCTTCAATAAAATCTGCAAGCATGCCCACAGGCATTGTATCCCTTACCCCTGCCCGCTTAGCCAGTTCCCTGATTGATGGCTGAGGACCCATCCATATAATATCATCCATATCAACATCATTACCAAAAATATAGTCCTTTCCCTTATCAATATCCAGTATCCCTGCAAGACCTTGGAGGTCAAGGCCAAAAAAATACAGGAAATCACTGTCCTGCCTGAAATGAAAAGGATTGGCAGGGTAATTCATTGGGGAATCAACATTGCCTAAAATAAGAACAATGCCATCCGGCATTGATTTTCTTAATGATTCTCTCCTGTTAGTGTACACTTCTGCTTTAAACATATTATTGCTTTTTTGTAATTAATTACTTTATATAAAACATAAAAATACGTCTATTAAACTGCAATACAAAATGTTCATCAATGGTAAAGCATTATATTTGCCGCCTTAAAAACAATGTTTTCAACAGGATAATAACAGGAAACAACAAACATTATATTTTTTTGCAAAAAGTATTGAAAATCACCAGCGAATACTATTGTTGTTTCTTTCAAATTTTGTATATTCGCACTCATTGCTAACAAGTTTTCAACAATTTGTCTGTTAATATGCCCTATCGCCGATTACCAAACACAGATGCTGCAAGGATAAGAGCCATGGAACAGGCTCTTGTTAAGGGGCAGGAACTGCCTCCGTTTAAGCTTGCCTATACTGCCGATACTTATGTTAAACTCCAGGCTTTTCTCCCCTCTTTCAAACATAATTATCAGTTGCAAAGACAATCATATAACAATCAGGTTGAAAATGACAAGGATTACAAGGAATTACAGAAAAAGGCAAAAACTTATATAAATCATTTTCTCCGGGTAATGAATATGGCGGTTCAGAGAAAAGACCTGCGCCAGGATACACTTGAATTCTTTGGTCTCACCAACGGCCATGCATCATTACCAACACTCACCTCAGAAAAAGATATCATCTACTGGGGCAACAAGATCATAGAAGGTGAAGCAGCAAGGATCAGGACGGGGCAAACGCCAGTTACCAATCCTACCGTTGCGGTAGTTAAGGTACACTTCGAAGATTTTCTTGAAGCCTATCATTTTAAAAATACCCTGCAAAAAAGAACAAATGTTTATTCTGATAAAATCAGTGAACTGAGGAGGAAGGCTGATGAGCTGATCGCTAAGGTATGGAATGAGGTTGAGAATACTTATTCTGACCTTCCTGAAGAAGAAAAAAGATTAAAAGCAAAAAACTACGGCCTGGTATATGTTTTCAGGAAAAGTGAGCTTCAGAAGATAGAAGGGAATTAATTATCAGTTAAGCTTACTTTCCGTATATTAACCATGATAAGAACAGCAATAATGGCTGGTATTATTACAATCAGACCCTCCTTTGAGGAAAATTCATCCATGGTTCTGTTAATATATTCCCATCCATAAAAATAAGATAATATAACCGGAATGGCATTGTTTATCAGATGAGCCAGTACAGGAAGCCATATATTCCGCGACCATAAATATATATAACCAAATCCCAGTCCAAGTATAAACCTTGGTATAAAACCATAAAACTGCAGATGTGAAGCACTGAACAGGAAAGCAGTAAGTAAAACAGCAAGATTGCCTGACTTCAGCCATCCTGTAAATATATTTTGCAGCACTCCCCTGTATAGGAACTCCTCTCCAATAGCAGGGAGTATGGCTATTATGATTATATTGATCATCAAAGCTCCTGTTGTGCCTGCTTGCATAAGTACCTGAGTGATGCGTTCGGTCTGCAATTCTTTCCTGCTCATCCATTGCTCAAGTCTGCCGAGCCAATCGGGCAGATCAAGACCTGCGTTCAGCCAGGCAAGATAACTGTTCAATGGAATAAGGAATACGATTAATAATATACTTAATATTGTGGCTGTCAGCCCGGGTTTTTGTTTAAGCCCAAGGTAAGAAGTAATATCACCTTTCATCAGGAAAGCTATTAATATGGCAGGAAGCAAAAACATTGACATATGCTGAAATGTCTGCAGGTACTTAAAATAATTTATCTCTTTTACGTCTGGATTTAACTGCCCGATCTCTGCTCCACCCGGGACAATCCCAAAAAACAGCCACGCTGTCAGCAGCGTAATTACCAGCCCTGCCATAGAGATAATCAGTATTACCAGCATTGATACTATGAACTGTACAAAGGGCTTCTTTGTACTTAAGGGTATCAATTCTGAATAATCTGTCATTTTATTAATTTTGCAGCGAAGATAATTAATTAGGTACAATTATATAAACAGCCGGTTTTGAATATAGGTGATACAGATTTGGGCAACAGGCCATTATTCCTCGCTCCCATGGAGGATATCACTGACCCTTCATTCAGGAGTATCTGCAAGCATTACGGTGCCGACCTGATGTATACCGAATTTGTTTCATCGGATGGTCTTATCAGGGATGGTGCCAAAAGTGTCAGGAAGCTTGGTATTAATGATGAAGAGAGACCCATCGGCATACAAATATACGGACATGTCATTGACTCAATGGTTGAGGCCGCAAAAATAGCTGAATCGGCTGACCCGGAACTTATTGATATTAATTTCGGATGCCCTGTGAAGAAGATCGCCAACAGGGGAGCCGGTTCAGGAATGATGAGGAATGTTCCGCTTATGGTTAAAATGACTGATGCTATTGTAAAGGCTGTCAGGCTGCCAGTAACAGTAAAAACACGTCTTGGTTGGGATGAAGACAATAGAAATATTGCTGATATTTCAGAAAGGCTACAGGATGTTGGAATTGCTGCAATTACCATTCACGGCAGAACAAGATCACAGATGTACAAAGGTGATGCAGACTGGAGGCTGATAGGAGAAGTAAAGAGTAATCCGAGGATGAGGATACCGGTAATAGGCAATGGTGACATCAATGGACCGGAGAGAGCAAATTATGCATTCAAACATTACGGTGTGGATGGAATAATGATAGGAAGGTCAACCGTAGGACGTCCCTGGATATTCAGGGAAATTAAGCATTACTTTCGGACAGGTGAAATTTTACCTGAACCAACACTCGACGAAAAAGTGGATCTTGCCATCCTTCATCTCAAAAGATCAATTGAGCATAAAGAAGGTTACAGGGGCATTTATGAAATGCGGAGGCATCTTTCCAACTATTTCAGGGGCTTACCCAACTTCAGGAAAACACGTCTGAAGCTGCTCACTTCACTTGATGCTGAAGAGATATTCAACCTATTAGAATTTATTAGAATGAACTGGTCTTTTTATAAATAGTGGTTCGAGCTCGCCGAATCCCCGCGGCAAGGTTCAGAGAACCTCGCCAGCGGGGTGAGGCAATCTTATATCATACTCATCCTTAAGTGTCCAGACCGGCTCATCAATGGTCGCTTATAGTGGCAAAGTTATTTATTCCTCGTCATACCAGTAGCCGTAGCCATATCCAGGGCCATAGCCTGCTCCACAGGGACCCAGTCCGCGGCCTCCAAAGGCAGCTCTGCCTCTTCCACGGCCCATGCCTCTCCCGGGGGCAAAGTTATTATATCCTCGCCCTGCTCCCCTGCCATATGCAGGTGCGCTACGCAGGCCCCTGGGACCCACTCCGAAGTAGGTACTGTTCAAATATTCTTTTTGTTCCTCGGTGAGTAATGCCTTAACCTGCTTGATATGTTCATTATGCTGACGCAGCATAGCTGCACCTATCTCGTTCATTTCTTCAAAAGTTGCTGCTGACTGTCTCTTGAGACGCAGTTCATCGGTTTTCTGACGATGGGCCTCATTGACAGCAAGTATTCTTTCTTTCTGCTGTTCATCAAGTCCGGGAATATCCAGGCAATATCCAAGTGGCTGCCTGATCTGGTTTCTGCTAAACCTGCCATACTGAGCACTGGTTATCAGTGTACCTGTAAAAACAAGTATTGCTGCGAGTGCTATAATTCTGATTTTACTTTTCATGATCATTATTGTTTTTATTATACATATTTATATTTATTCTAAAGGTAATTCTCTTTGATTCCTGCCGCCTCCCCTTCTCAGTCCGCGTCCTGCACCACCTCGTCCCCTTCCATATATGGCTCCTTCGGGATCGAGCATATCCCTGAACATAAAATGCAATCTTTCCCTCTGTGTTTCATCAGACACTGATTTAAGGTTAAGATAGTATTCCATGGTCAGTTTTTTCATATCCTTGTGTAATCTCCCGAATTCTGAAGCTATATCATTGAGTAATGCGGTATCCGGGTTTTCTGAAGCCATTTCATCTACCATCTGTTGACGCAGTTCCCTCATTTCTTCTGAAAGCTGATTTGCTTTCGTGTTAAATTGCACGTTATAGTTATTGAATGCCGGGACTTGTTCATCACTTATACCTATCTGGTTATTAAAATAGCCAATTCTTCTGTCTCTTGGCAGTTCTATTACGGGAGGTTGTGAATCTTCTTCCTGCTCCTGTTTATTTAAGCTTACAGTTGTAACAATGGTAGCTATATTGGTAACCAGGAGGAAGATTATTATTATGATATATATAGCTGTTCTATTCATTATCCTCATATTTTATCAGAAAGAAGCTTTCAATAGGTTCCTGGTACATATCATTCAGGTAATATTCTTCATCGCTTAATTCACCTGTTCTGTATCCTCCTGGTCCTGAAGCAACTTTTGCTATATTTATACCGGTAAAGACACCAAATATTATAACAGCAGCGGCAGCTGCATACTTGATCATACTGAACAGAGGGATGCTTACTGCTTTTTTCGCTGAATGCATCTCTCCTATTACCTTACCTGCAAATTCATTATCTTCATTGATCTTCTTCTCCTCCTCAATAACACCAAGGCTTGCCCTCAGCATATCAGCAAAAGCAGCACAATTAGTACAAAGCCTGAGATGTTCTTCTACAGACTTACTTTTTACCTCATCGAGGCTTCCCTCGATATAAAAGATCAGATGCTTATGTACCTGTTTGCAATTCATATTTTATTCTTACTGTTATTTTGACACATATTTTTAAAAAAACTTGCGCTCTACTTTAGGTTTTTTTCATAGTAATCATGAAGTCTTTTCTGAAGATTCTTTTTAGCCCTGAAAAGAAGTGATTCAACCGCAGAAACGCTTGTTTTCATTACTTCTGCAATCTCACTGTATTTCATATCTTCATATTTACTTAAGACAAATGCCGTTCGCTGTGCTGCTGGCAGATTATCTAAAGCCTTATGCAATACCTTCGCGAGCTCCTTTTGTGTTAACTGTTTATAGGCTGAGTAATCTATACTTCCCCTGTTCTCAATATCAGTTACCTGAGAAGAGTTATCATAAACTCTGTTCTTTCTGTCCCTGACAAAGTTCAGTGATTTATTTACTGTTATCCGGTAAATCCAGGTTGAAAGTGATGAGCGTGCTTTGAACCTGTCAATCGACCTGAATACTTCCAGGAAAACATCCTGTGCCAGGTCTTCAGCATCCTCTGCTGAACGAGTGAACCCCCTGCACATCCTTAGGACAGGTTCCCTGTAATTATCAATAAGCTCCCTGTATGCATGCTCTTCACCTGCAATAAGCTTCTTGATTAATTGCTCCTCACTATTATTCCTGTTGTTAATCACCCGGTCGCTTTTCTGTATCTCCTGTATCTTTATTCCATTAGACACAGGAAACAGTCAATAATTGCGCTATGAATTATAATTTATCACAAAAACATCCTTTAAACACCACCTGTTAAGTATTCCCATCAGGACAAAGAATATAACAGATAAGATGACCAATGATAAAAAATCTGTCCAGGGATAAACCTGTTGTTGCTCGAATATTGCGGGTGTTTGCAGGGCAGAAGATTTTTGTGTTACGAAGACTGAAAGGAAAACATTATTTGCCGCATGGGCTCCCATAGCAATCTCGATACCGTTATCAATTATAGTAATAAGTCCAAAGACGAGTCCGTATGTTACGTACTGTGGGATCATTACCCAGAACCCGAATTCTTTAATTTCTGGATTAAAAGAATGCATTAAACCGAAGAATAATGATGTAATAATCAGGGGCATCCACTTATTCCTGAACCAGGCACCGGCGCCCTGCATAAGGTAGCCCCTGAAAAGTAATTCCTCAAATGAAGTCTGGAAAGGGATAAGTAAAACGGCTATTATTACCAGCCAAATTAATGATCTGGATAAATTATTTATAGTGAAATTCCCCGGATCATTAGTAATGCTGAAATATAAATATATACCCATTAAAATCATCCATACCAGGGCAGCCATGAAGAACTTCATCCACCGTATTCTCCCTCCTCCATTAAAAAGGGTTATGAACTTGCGCCTGTGAATAGGTTTCATTAACAGATAAAGAGTAAGGATCCCTATAACAAAAGGGACAATCATTAATATCAGGCCTACATTTGGATCAATACCATATGTTGAAAGGTTCATGATATTCTCAGACGCGCTATCCAGTAACCCGGGATTATTAATACTCTTTATAATTATCACTGAAACCAGTGGCAGTGCGCCTATTGTATTTGTGGCAGCAAATATTATTACAAAAACAACCAGGTAACGCCAGAATGCATTTTTACCCTGTAAAGCTGATTCAAAAAACATATGATGTGTATTTATTAAAACTTTTGCATTATCCTTTTAGGGTAATCAATGGTATAGTGTAATCCCAGGCTTTCATGTCTTTCACTTGCCATCTTTATCACCAGGTAACCAACATTAATCAGATTTCTCAGTTCGCAGAGTTTACGACTGAGAAAAGTTTTCTTATATAATTCCTCTGTTTCATTATAAATTATTTCGAGTCGCCTGAGGGCACGATCAAGCCTCAGGTCCGACCTTACTATCCCCACATAATTACTCAGTATCATCTGTACTTCCTTGTAGTTCTGTGTAACCAACACCATTTCTTCAGGATGGCTGGTCCCTTCGAGGCTCCATTCAGGGACAGATTCCTGGTACACGGTGGTTTCCAGTTTTGCTGATGAATTTACTGCAGCCCTGTGAGCATAAACCACTGCTTCCATCAATGAGTTTGAAGCCAGCCTGTTTGCCCCATGCAGTCCGGTAGAGGCAACCTCCCCGATAGCGTATAAATTATGGATAGTGCTTTCACCATTTATATCAACCTTAACTCCACCGCAAAGATAGTGTGCAGCCGGAACAACGGGTATCATGTCGTTTGTTATGTCAATCTCGAGACTCAGGCATTTACTTGTAATATTTGGAAAGTTCTCAACCAGATCATCCGGATCAAGATGTGTGCAATCAAGGTATACATAATCATCACCTCTCACCTTCATCTCGGTATCAATGGCGCGGGCAACAATATCCCTTGGTGCAAGGGATCCTCTTTCATCATAACGGTTCATGAATTTCTCCCCTTCAGAATTTCTCAGTACTGCACCATATCCCCTGAGTGCTTCTGTTATAAGGAATGATGGCCTTTCGCCCGGATTATATAATGATGTGGGATGGAACTGGATAAATTCCATGTTTTCTATTATCCCTTTTGCCCGGTAAACCATTGCTATACCGTCTCCTGTGGCAATAACAGGATTTGTTGTTGTCTGGTAGAGGTTTCCTATACCCCCCGTTGCCACCACTGTTATTTTAGAGAGAACCGTTGAGACTTTTTCGTTTTCTGTATCAAAAACATAGGCACCAAAGCAACATATATCCTTTCGTGTCCTGTTAACAAGCTCACCCAGGTGATGCTGTGTTATAAGATCAACAGCGAAATGTTTCTTATAAACCTTTATATTGGGATGCTTCCTTACTCTTTCACTTAATGTTTTCTGAATAATTTCGCCAGTATTATCCTTATGATGCAGTATCCTGTGCTCTGTATGCCCCCCTTCCCTCGCCAGGTCGTACCTGCCATCACTGTTACGGTCAAACTTAACTCCCATGGATACCAACTCACGTATCCTTTCAGGAGCTTCAGATACTACCATACGCACCACTTCTTCATTACAGAAGCCGTGGCCTGCTTCAATGGTATCCCTGACATGCTTTTCAAGACTGTCTGGATGATACATAACTGAAGCAATGCCCCCCTGAGCATACTTTGTATTGGTTTCATCAATACCGACTTTTGAAATAAGATAAACTTTGCCCTTTTCGGCTGCTTTAAGTGCAAAAGTCAAACCCGCTATACCCGATCCGATAACAAGAAAATCAGTCTGCTCTGCCATCACAGAATAAATGTGAAATAATGATTAAATATACAAATATAGGGAATCCCACCAAGCTTTAAAATCAAATTGTAAAAGCAAAGTTTTTGGATTACTTTTGCCTGACATATTGAAAAACAGAAAGAATGGCAAAAGAAGATGCTTTCAAAAACCTCATAGCACACTGCAAGGAATACGGGTTCATTTTCCAGTCAAGTGAAATATACGATGGGCTGAGCGCCGTATATGACTATGGTCAGAATGGGGTTGAACTGAAAAACAATATTAAACAATACTGGTGGGACAGCATGATATTGCTCAACGAGAATGTAGTTGGTCTTGATTCAGCTATCTTCATGCACCCTAAAACATGGAAAGCATCAGGCCATGTCGATGCTTTCAATGATCCCCTGATTGACAACAAGGATTCAAAAAAAAGATATCGTGCCGATGACCTTATAGAGGAACACCTGGAAAAACTTGAAGCAAAAATTGACAAAGAAATAGAAAAGGCAAGAAAACGATTCGGGGATTCTTTTGATGATAAAATGTTCAGGAAAACAAATCCTAGGGTAATTGCAAACCAGGAGAAGATTGATGTACTGGACAAGAGGTTTGTAAAAGCTATGAATAATAATGACCTGGAGGATCTGAAACAGATAATACTCGATTATGAAATAGCATGCCCCGTATCAGGCACCAGGAACTGGACAGATGTAAGACAGTTCAATCTTATGTTTGCTACTGAAATAGGATCGACAGCAGAAGGGTCAATGAAGATATTTCTTCGCCCTGAGACAGCACAGGGAATATTCGTTAACTATATAAATGTACAGAAAACGGGCCGGATGAAACTGCCTTTCGGTATCGCACAGATAGGTAAAGCTTTCCGAAATGAGATTGTAGCACGCCAGTTTATATTCCGTATGAGGGAATTTGAACAGATGGAGATGCAGTACTTTATTAAACCCGGCACAGAGGAAGAATGGTTCGATTACTGGAAGAATGTAAGGATGAAGTGGCATAAAGCCCTTGGCCTTGGTGATGATAACTATCGCTTCTATGACCATGAAAAACTGGCACATTATGCCAGTGCTGCAACCGATATAGAGTTTAAGTTCCCTTTCGGTTTCAGGGAAGTGGAAGGGATACATTCACGTACAGATTTCGACCTCAGGCAACACCAGAAGTTCAGTGGCAAGAAACTACAATATTTTGACCCTGAAACAAATGAATCTTTTATTCCTTACGTAGTTGAAACATCGTTGGGCCTCGACAGGATATTCCTTCAGATAATATCTGCCGCTTATCATGAAGAGGAGATTAAAAAAGAAAACGGATCAGTGGATACCAGGGTGGTTTTTAAATTACCAGATGTACTGGCACCGGTAAAACTAGCTATACTGCCACTGGTAAAAAAAGATGGACTGCCCGAAATATCAAGAAAGATAATGAATGATCTGAAATATGATTTCAACTGCCAGTACGAGGAGAAAGATTCAATAGGAAGAAGATACCGCAGGCAGGATGCCATAGGCACACCTTTCTGCATTACGGTAGATCATCAGACCACTCAGGACAATACTGTTACCATCAGGTACCGTGACAGCATGCAACAGGAAAGGATTCATGTGGATAAGCTGAAAAGTATTATTGCTGATAAAGTGGATATGAGCAGCTTCTTAAGAAAACTAGATACGATTTAAGGTTGAAGATTAACGATTTAAGAAATAAAATCTGTCATTAATAATCTGCAATCACAATCTTAAATCTGCATTCGATAATCTTGTATCTTATATTTAAAGTATGCATCTGGGCTTATGCCATCAAATAATAAAATACTGATTATTACATATTACTGGCCTCCCTGCGGGGGAGCAGGTGTTCAGCGATGGCTGAAATTCACAAAGTACATGCCTGAATTTGGCTGGGAACCTTATGTGCTGACTGTTGATCCGGATTATGCCCGGTATCCTGCAATCGATGAAAGCCTCAAAAAAGATATAAACCCTTCACTTGAGGTTTATAAAACAAAAGCTCTTAACTACTTCAGGTTCGGGAAATCCTTTAAATCATCCGTAAATGAAATATCCGGTTCTGACACCGGAAATAATAGTATTAACAACAGAGTAGCACGTCTCATAAGAGGCAACTTCTTTATCCCCGATCCAAGGAAAGGCTGGAACAGGTATGCGATAAGAAAGGCTTCTGAATTGATAAGGGAGGAAGGTATAAATTATGTTGTGACCACCAGTCCCCCTCACTCAACACAGCTGATAGGACTTAAACTAAAATCGCTATTCCCTGATATTAATTGGATATGCGACCTGCGGGATCCATGGACGGATATTTATTATTATAATAAGTTCCCGGGAATATGGCCTGCCAGATTGTATGACCGCAGGCTTGAAAGAAAGGTACTTATAACGGCTGACAAGATAATCACTGTGGGGAAAAGCATGGCTGAACTATTCGTAAAAAAGATAAAGGATAAGGAAAAAGACATAACCGTTATTACTAACGGGTATGATGAAGAAGATTTTGAAGGTATATCCTTTGATCGCGGTAATAACAGAACAGTTATCACCTATGTCGGATCAATGTCGGACCAATATCCGATAAGAGGATTCCTGGCCACATTAAATGAATTATATCTTTCAGGGGAGCTAAAAAAACTGGCTTTCAGGCTTGTAGGAAACATAAGCTCCGGAATAAAAGCAATTATTGATCGTTTTCCTGTATCTGATGCTATTGAATATATTTCCTATACAGATCATAAGAAAGCGATTAAATACATGGCCGATAGTACAATACTGTTAATGCTTATACCTGATAATAAACAAAACAAAATTATCATTACCGGGAAACTGTTTGAATATCTGAGATCAAAAAGAGTGATCCTTTGCATAGGACCTCCAGAAGGTGATGCCGCCGGCATAATAAATGAAATGAATTCTGGAAGCACTTTTGAAGACAATGATATTGAATCAATAAAATCTTTCCTGCTTAACTATAAAAGAATAAGAACAATTGAAACAGACAGTAGCAAATACTCACACAAACATATTGTAAAACAGCTATCGGAAAATATTAAATAACTGGCTTTTCACTATTTTTATCGTTTCTTTGAAACCAATCCGTGTTTGTGATGAGAAGTAAAGTTCTGCTTATAATTTTATTAATAGTTGCTGCTCCTGATATTCTGTCTGGACAAAGTGCCGATCTATATCAGAGAGGTTCCATATTATTACCAAATTCAGATAAAACAGATGGTTATATCTGGCTTGCATCAGAAGTAGATGGTACAATGGCTGTCTTCTTCAAAAAGAATTATAGTGATATGCCTATTAAGTATAATGCATTTGAAGTTGTTTCATTTGAACTTAAGAAAGATGCAAGGTTTTTTCAATCAATTGAGGTCCCTGTAAATTATAGTTTAGAAAGGAGGTTGGCAGAATTACATTTTGACGGAGAGTACAAACTGTTTTCCTTAAAACAGGATAAGGATAAAATATTTTACTTGTCGGATAAAACAGGCAAAATGACAGAGCTATTGAATACCTATAACCTCCCTTCAGCAACAAATAATTATGAAATGAGATACAACTATGAGTACAGGGATAAACTAACTGCCATTTTTAGTGATTATCCTGAAATCCTTAAATCAATCAACACTCTTGAATATAATAAAAAATAACTATCAGGTCTGCTTAAGAAGTATCATACTCAAAATGATTTTGAATTCCTGATATATCCTCCACCTAAATTCAGCACATTAGTTGGCGCCACAGTGGGTTACTCATCAATGAGTAACCTTTCCACGCTGGATGAAGAAACTGTATTAAATTCACCTTTTGCCTTTGTGAAAGTTTTTGGTGGTATTTCTTCATTTTCAGGGTCTCCCTTCTTAAAAGCAGGAATAACTTATTACTATGGAAAAACATACCATGATTTAGAAACTGATGTCTCGGATGAAATTTCAATCTATGATGAGAACATAACTAATATGTCCTTAATTAGTATTGATCTGATCATGGGATTGAATTTGTTCAGGATTGGAGATTTCTCGCCTTTCATTGCTGCAGGAGCACAATATTTAATGTTTACAAAATATAAAAGCGAGCTGACTGAAGAAATATTTTTAAAAGACCTGAACACTGTATATACCAATTTAACTGAGGATAATGAAAAACCTGCAAGTTTCCCGGGTGTGATGATAGAATTAGGAACAGACTATAATCTTACTAGCAAAGTATATTTAAGATTTGGGGCCTCTTACCATTATTCCCTGGGTGACGGGAGTACTATTAATAGAGGGCTGGGTTTATCAGCATCTTATATTTATAAAATTTTTTAACATATGAAAACCAATCATATTGCTATAATTACCTTATCTGTAATTATCATCCTGATATTAACCGGTTGTACAAAAGAAGCAGACAGAGATTTCCCGAGGGTAAGAACTCTTGCCGTTACAGATATTACACCAGATGGTGTAACCATAAATGCCGAAATACTGAATCCCGAAGACGTTGATATTACAGAATGCGGATTTATCATATATAATGGTATACCATCAAAACATACATTTATTGGCTCAATATCATGTGATTATAACAAAAACAAGGGGATGTTTAAAAAAACTCTCCGTACAGGTCTTGAAGAAGGTGCTGAATATTATTATACTGCATATGCAGTAGCCGGTCCGGTTACAACAATAGGTAATACTTGCAGCTATACCAGTAAGGGAAGTAAAGCTTCAATTGTAATTGATTATTATCCTGCTTCTGGACAAGTACTGGATACTATATCAATCCAATTGAATGACTTCATAGGAGGTATATCAGGATATGAGGTTTATTTCAATAGTATCGAAGCTGATATTATAGGTTTTAATGATAAAGACCTTAAGGTACTTGTTCCTTCATCACTTACAGCCAAGGAAACTACAGTTATCGTTCAAACTGCGGATGGGATCAAAGAATTTGACAAAAAGTTCTCCCTTCTGAGCCCTTCAATCATTTCCTTTACACCGGATGAAGTGAATCCGGGTGAGATTGTGACAATTATCGGCTCAAATTTTCACAGGATCTCAAAATATAATATCGTAAAGTTTAACAATACAACTGCTAATGTTATAACAAGCTCATTTACTGAAATACAAGTTGCTGCTCCACCACTTGAGAACCAGGAATGTACAATCAGTGTTGCGGTATCAGGCCAAACAGCAATTGCTGAGAATACAATTATGATACTTGAAATTCTTTTTATTTGGAAACAGGTTGCTGATTTTCCGGAAGGTTATGCATATAAGGTCGGAGCATTTACTATAGGCGATTATGGCTATGCCGGACTGGGAACCAGACTCCATCATGATCATATTGATAAATTCTGGAGATACGATCCGATATCTGATTCATGGAACCAGATAGCACCCCCCCCGGGGGGAGCAGAATGATGCCTCATGGTTTTTCAATTGATGGTAACGGCTATATAGGTGGTGGATTTGACGAAGACGCCCCATATAGAGTAGCTCTGAATGATTTCTATAGGTATGATCCATTATCAGATTCCTGGACTCAGGTTAGCAACTACCATGGAAATACGAATAATAGTTATTCCGGTGCATGTGAAGTGTCAGACAATAAGAGTTATATATCATTTACTGACCAGGACTTCTATTCATTCGACCCGGCAGGTAATGACTGGAACCAGTTAGTAATATCTTCGGGTGCTCTTTATGCAACCTGTTCCTCCTTTGTGATTGGAAATAACATATATTATGTCGGCGGACATAATTTATTAACTGATGAAATAAAAGCGGATGTCTGGATCTATAATACTATAGAAATGTCATGGGAAAAGAAAAACGATTTTCCTGGCGGGCCAAGAATATATGGAGTGGGATTTATGTCCGGCAATTTTGGTTTTGTTGGCCTGGGATATGATGGTTCACGTTATTATGACGATATGTGGAAGTATAATCCGGAAAATGATACATGGACACAAGTAGAAAATTTCCCGGGTACAGCCAGGAGCCTTTCTTTTGCTTTCAAAATAAATAATAAAATATATATTGGGACAGGTCTTAATAGCTCCGGTCAATTATGCGGAGACATGTATTGCTTTAATCCTTTAAGTACTAAGTAATAAGAATAATCCTGAAGAAACCCTTTAAAAAAATACTCGCTGTTAATCTTTCATAATTCTTCATAGAGCTTAACAAGTTCATTTCCTGTTATTTCCCAGTTAAGACTGGTTTCAATAGCCCTTACAGAGTTTATCGACAATTCTTTGTAGAGCTTTTTATCTTTATACAAAATGAGAATCTTATCCGAAAAATCCTCCACATCCCTGTCTTTAAAAACCAAACCACAGCGGTATTTATTAACCAGGTTTTGCTGAGCTGTACAATTGCTTACAACAACAGGCTTGCCAAAAGCCATATACTGGAATAGTTTATTCGCATAAGTAGTATCATGATGAATATTTCTATGAAGAGGACAGATCCCTATGTGACTTGCAAGCAGGTATGACTGAAAAAGACTCTTATCCTGCCAGCCGGCAAATTCAACATAATTTTCCCAGTTATTTCTTATTACATGATCCTTTAATACTTTATCAGTCTTGCTTTTCCCTATAAACAATAATAAGATATTCGGTATTTCCGGAATTAATGCGCTCAGTGAATTTATAGCTGTCTCCGGTCCCCTTCTGAGCCCGGTATCTCCAATATAAAGAATAACATATCTGCCTTTATAACGCGATACAATACTTTTGTCTGTTTCATAGTAAGTGTAAAAATCAGGTCGGACGGAGTTCTGAACAACATAAACCTTATCAGACCGGATTGAGATATTTTTTATATAATGTTCTTTAGCTTCATCTGTTACTACTATAACATTATTGGCTTTCTGAATATATTTATATTCAAACTTTTTCCACCTTGAAGTACTTATTAGTAATTTGCCCGGCCCCTTTTTGACATATGGATAGTACTTCATTATTTCTGGCCTGTTTTCATGCAGGTCAAGTACTAAAGGCAGATTCAATTTCTTGTTTACATTAAAAACACTACGGGCTACCTGGATATCATGTACATGTAAAGCCTGAATACCATTTTCTATTATGAAATCATAAATCCCTTTTTGGAGTGATATATGATAATACGGGAAAGAGTAAGCAAGTGCCGAAAACCTATATAAGTGTTTTGGAAGCCTTTTTCTATGAACTTTTATCCCGTTTATTACTTCATACTCCTTTTGATTATGTGAATAATCTATACTGAACAAATTAACTGTATGTCCATTTTGAATTAGAGTAAATGCCTCATTCTCCACCCTCGGATCGGGAGGAAAGACATTATCAAGTATCATCCCTATGTTCATAATTCAATTTAACCATTTAAAGAAAACTAATATTATGTTTTCTCCCTAATTAATGAAAATTTAAATAATAGGAAAAGTAAACCTATAATTTTTTCAATAATTGCTTTACCCTTTAAATAAGTCCATAGTAATAATCTATAACCTTCACTCCCTCCGTTATTCTATTAAACAGTATATTTGCACAAGTAAAACCATATTAGTGTGATTAAAAGACATTTAAAAACAATAAATTTTGCAGCTAAATATCTTCATCCTTCCCATTCTGTCCTTGATTTAGGGGCAGAAAATGACCTGTCAAAAATTCTTAAAGATATGGGCTATAGGATTACCAATACTGAGGGTGAAGATCTTGATTTAGAGAATAATATTAAAGATAAATATGGAGTATTTGATGTTATTACTGCTTTTGAAATACTTGAACACCTTGTATCCCCCTTTGAATTATTAAGGAATCTTCCTTCTGAGAAACTTATCGCAACAATTCCATTACGTCTTTGGTTTGCAAATGCATACAGAAGCGTATCTGATCCACTTGATCGCCACTTTCATGAATTCGAAGACTGGCAGTTTGATTGGCTGCTTGAAAAATCCGGATGGAAGATTATCAACAGTGAAAAATGGACAAGTCCGTCAAATAAACCAGGTATAAGGCCGGTTCTTAGAAGCTTTTATCCTCGCTATTATGCTGTGTTTGCGGAAAGGTTTTAATCCTTTTTCCTGAAATAATCCATAATAACATTGTATATTCTCAGTACGTCATCTGATACCTTGAACACTAAAGTAATTACTGCAAATAATGCAGTGATCAAAATGCTCCTTACTATAATATCTGCTATCAGAGACAATTCAGGTAAAAGTCCTGCTGCATAATAAATGATACAGGAGCTTACAATCAATAAAAGATGTACTTTATTGAAAGGCCAGAACCCAAAGAATCTTCTGAGCACAAATACTGTCAGGCCTGTATAAACAAACATGGAAATAAGTGCTGCAACTGCAGCACCGGTAATGCCCATTGCCGGTATCAGGATAAGGTTACTTACAATAACAACAATTATAAATACTATCATTAGGTAAGTCTGATACCTGTAATGTGACGAGGTTGAAAGTATTATCTTACAGGCCCCGGCCGAGGCACTCACGATATTAGCCAGGCCAAAGAATAGTATAACCATTTCACCTTTTGCATATTCGGGCGGCAATATCCTGAATATATTATTCATATTGGCAATAATGCCAATAAAGATTAACAGGCCAACAAGTAACTGGTTAATACTGCTCTTATAATAAACCTCCTGTATTACCTTGAGATCATTATTTTTCCAGGCCTCAGACACTACGGGCACAGCAATTTTGCCAAGCGATCGGGCAGGTATCAGTATAAGGACTGCAAAATATCCAGCTATGGAATAAATACCTGCATCACCAAGTCCCTCAAAGTTGTTTACCATGTATTTATCAATAGTGGTTATCGCTATAGTACTCAGGCCCGCAATGATACCAAAAACTGACAGGCTCACTATTTGCCTGGCAAGATCAGGTGTAATGAATCCCCTGAAGCCGGTAAACCTGAATTCACCCCTGTAAAACAGGTAAATAATTATTATAATGGATGGAACGGCCTGGGATATGACAAACAGCAGTACATAAGTATTGAAATCAATAAGCCCGAAATAAAATGATAATACAAGTAACAGGATTATTAATCTCAGGACAAAATCATGGAGGAAAGTGCCAAGCACTGCGTTAAACAATACCTTGCAATAATTATCAAGCAAGGTGAAAAGCATGATAAAACCTAACAGCACCGGTATATACCAGGCATACTGAGAAAGCAATTCAGATTTTTCGCGGTTGCTCTCGATAAACGACGGCATATACAGGACCAGGCCTATCAGGCTCAGAATAAACCCTGTTGCCGTTATAAGAAAAGCAAGTGACAGATATCCTCTGTGTCCTTTGCTTTTTGACCTGAAGTAAGGAAATAACCTGTTGGTGACATTATTAAAACCCAGACTTCCAATCTGCGAAAGTATCGTGGCGATGGCAATCATTACCTGGGTTAAACCTATCTGCTCAGTGGTGAATATAAGGGGTGATAAAATAGCCAGGTTTACAAATCCTAATACCACTCCAACGAATGAGTATACCGAACCCTTGATAGTCTGTTGTTGAATAATTCCCAAGGCAGGTATTAAATTAAAAAGATTATTTTTGTACCAATACAAATATACATTAATATCAATACAGTCAATATGTCATTATCTCTGGCAAAAAACAAGTATTTACCCCACCTCATAGCCTTATTAATATTTATCGCCCTCTCTCTGGTATATTTCTCTCCTGCACTTGACAACAAGGTACTGCAGACCCATGACACAACTGTTTTTGCAGGAAGTGCAAAAGAAATTAAGGACCACAGGGATGAATATAATGAAGAACCACTATGGACTAACTCAATGTTTAGTGGTATGCCGGCATACCTTATATCAACCTATTATCCTGGTAATCTTTTAAAGCCTGTGTATAATATCCTGAGAGCACCGGGTATTCCTATTGCCCCCATACTTTTACTGATGATAGGATTCTACATCATGCTCATTTCCTTCAGGGTTAAACCATGGCTGGCATTACTGGGTTCAATTGCATACGGATTCTCCTCATATTTTTTTGTCATACTGGCAGCAGGCCATAATACGAAAGCCATGGCACTGGCCTTTATGGCTCCCGTCGTTGGCAGTATAGTGTATGCATATAGGCGCGACAGGATAGTGGGTTCTGTTCTAACTGCCCTGTTTCTTACACTGCAACTTATAGCAAACCATCTCCAGATCACATATTATACCTTCATGATAGTACTGGTTTTTGGAATACTAGAACTGGTATATTCAATCAGGAATAACAGGTTGCCTGACCTGATTAAAACAACCTTGTTACTTACAGGTGCTGCGTTAATTGCCCTTTCAATTAATTTTGCCAACTTATATGTCACATTTGAGTACGGGAAATATTCCATGCGGGGGCAATCTGAGTTGAGCAGTGATCCGGAAGATAAAACATCAGGCCTTGACATGTCGTATGCCACTAACTGGAGTTACGGTATTGATGAAACATTGACATTGCTGATACCCAATATGAAAGGTGGCGCATCACAGCCGTTTGACAGGGACTCAGAAACAGTAAAGACATTGAAACAGAACAATGCCGCGCAATATATCCAGGGTATATTCCAATACTGGGGTACGCAGCCCAGTACCAGCGGGCCCGTATACGTAGGTTCAATAATCTTCCTGCTGTTTATTATGGGCCTGGTACTTATTAAAGGACCCTATAAATGGTGGCTGCTGGTAGCAACCATACTTTCGGTCATGCTTGCCTGGGGTAAGAATTTCATGTTCCTTACCAATCTATTCTTTGACTTCTTCCCCGGCTATAGCAAATTCAGGGCTGTTACCATGATCCTTGTTATTGCTGAATTCTGTATGCCACTGCTTGCTATACTGGCATTAGACAGGATACTTAGACAGGATATTAAAAAACCGGAACTGATAAAAGCATTCAAGATAAGCCTGGGAATCACTGGTGGTATATTATTGCTTTTTTTGCTGTTTCCCGGGCTTGCAGGTTCGTTTATCTCTCCCAATGAAGCCCAGTTTCCTGACTGGCTAAAAACATCACTTATTGCCGACAGGAAAGAGATGCTCAGGTTAGATGCCTTCAGGTCTCTGGTTTTTGTATTGTCTGCCTCGGTAATTATATACCTGACATATACCAGGAAACTCAAAAATATTTATGCTATAGTAATGCTGACCTTTCTTCTACTGATTGATATGTGGCCGGTAAACAAAAGATACCTTAACAATGATAATTTCGTAAGGCAAACTGAAGCGGAGAGAGAATTCACACCAACAACTGCCGACAATTATATACTCAGGGACAGCACTGTATACAGGGTCCTCAACCTTACTGTCAGTCCTTTCAATGATGGCACAACTTCATATCTTCATCATTCTGTAGGCGGATATCATGGTGCCAAGATACGGCGGTACCAGGATCTTATTGAGCATTGCATAAGCCCTGAAATAAGTCGTTTCTCAAATGCGCTGAATAATATTACTTCATTAGACCAGGTTGAAGACGTATTCAAAGATTTGAATGCTCTTAACATGTTGAATACCAAATATATAATTATAAGTCCTGACAGTCCGCCCCTGGTTAATAACAGTGCCCTGGGAAATGCCTGGTTCGTAGATTCTTACCGTCTGGTTGAAAACCCTGATGAAGAACTTGAAATGGTAAATAATATTGATCCTTCCCGGGAGGCGGTGGTAAATAAAAAACATGCAGACATATTGAATGGCATCAGGTTAGATTCTACTACCGCAGGCCATATTGATCTCATACTATATAAGGCCAATGAACTGGTTTATGATTATACATCTCCTGGTGCCAGGTTTGCTGTATTCTCGGAAATATACTATCCCGAAGGATGGAATGCTTATATTGACGGTGAACCTGCAGAGCATTTCCGTGTAAATTATGTTCTCAGGGCAATGATAATTCCTGAAGGCCGGCATGAAATAGTATTCAGGTTTGAGCCCGGGTCTTATGAGGTTGGTAACATTGTTTCTCTTGCAGGATCACTGGTTCTTTTTCTTCTTATTGTTGCTTCCGTCTATTACCTTATAAAAAGAAAAACAATCCCTGTAAATGCTGAATCATAATAAGTGCCCACTCTGCGGTTCGGATGAAATTTATGTATTATATGAATGTAATGATTCCCTGGTAACAGGAATGAAATTCCCGGTTTGCCAGTGCAGGCACTGCAGCTTTGTTTTCACCAATAATTATCCTGAAGAAAATGAGTCAGGCCAATATTATAAATCTGATGAATATATTTCACATTCAGATACCACGAAAGGACTGATAAATAAAACATATCACCTTGTTCGTAAAAGGATGTTATCGTCTAAATTCAGGATATTAAAGAAAGAATCAGGATTAAAGACAGCGTCTGTGATTGATATCGGTTCCGGTACAGGGTACTTTCCCATGTTTCTTAAAAAAAGGGGTTGGGAATGCCATGGTATTGAATTAAGCAAGGAAGCAAGGGAGTATGCACAAAATAATAATGGTTTATTATTACGTCCACCCGGGGACATAGAAGATTTTGAGCCGGGCAGCATTGACATTATCACTATGTGGCATACGCTTGAGCATTTTTACCATCCGGGTGAATACCTCGGCTCAGCATATCGTATACTTAAAGAAAGAGGCTTGCTGGTGGTTGCTGTTCCGAACCACTGGTCTTTTGATGCAAAGAAATACAGGGAATTCTGGGCTGCCTGGGATGTTCCGCGTCACCTGTGGCATTATAACCCGGATACTATACAGATACTGGCGGACAAGCATCATTTTAAGCTTCAGTCAATGAAACGCCTCCCCTTTGATGCTTTCTACGTGTCTGTATTAAGTGAGAAATATAAAAATTCGGCATTACCCCTTGTTAAGGGATTCATTACAGGAATCATTTCCTGGTTTAATTCACTGATAAGAATCAGAAATACCAGTTCGCTGGTATATATTTTCAGGAAGTATTAATAACGGTCAAGCCAGCGGTATCTCCTGACACTGCTACCTAACTTAATGGCTACCATGAGTTCATGTGAACCGTAGGTATAGCTCTGGATTTCGCTGAATGAATAGTCAAAGGAATATCCGAAATATAAGTTATCCCATTTCGCACCAACCGTTGTAATAACTATGTTACCGGTTCGGTAGGACAACCCTGCCCAAAAATCATCCAGGAAAGCATACTTGATGCCTACATCAATTTGAGGTTTAAATTGTTCCGACATCCTGAACACGAAATTAGGTTGTATCTCACTTCTTGTATCAAGAGGAAATGTATAAGACCCAAAAAGATAATAATGTCTAAGCAGGGAAAGGTTCTTATAAGACGGATTACCAAGTTTGATATATGACTGAAACAATTGTTCAACAGAAAATCCTGCATCGAACCTGTAATTAAGGATGTAAACTCCGAAATTGGCATCCGGAATTAATACTCCTTGCCTGAGGTTGCTGTAAAGCACGGGATCATCAGGATCTTCAAACCTGACCTTTTCTTCGTCTATCCTGAAATGGAAAGCAGTTGCAGAAAGCCCGAATGAAAGTTGTGTAGTCCCGTGAATCCATGTATGATAAGAATAGGTTGCCTGCAGCCCTGTTCGTTGTATAAGCCCGTTCCTGTCATTGAATACATATCCACCCAGGCCTACCTTGCCATCACGACTGGGTTTGTAGGTCCTTTTCCTGGTATTGGTGTTTTTTATGCTATAACCTTTTTTTAATAATCTTGTCTGGTAACTGAATGAATATGTTCGTGGTGCTCCGGAATAGCCTACCCATTGTTCTCTTGCTGTAAGATTAAAGCTTGTATACCCGTCGCTGCCTGCTACGGCAGGATTGATAAGATACCTGTTGAAAAGATACTGACTGTATAAGGGCAACTGCTGTGCAGCAGATGTAGCTGCCAGAACAATAAATGCCACGTATAATAGTATCCTTTTCTTTAATGCCATAGTCTGGTTATCTTATTATTGTAATGTCACCAATAGTGGGCTTGGTACCATCATGCAAATTAATAATATAATGATAGGAGTCAATAGGTAGTCTCCTGCCATTACTTGTACCATCCCAGGGCTGAGGATAACCTTTTTCTGAAGCCCAGACCAGTTCACCCCATCTGTTAAAGATCCTTATTTCTACCTCCGGGTATAATTCAATCAATTCAATATTCCATACATCATTTATATTATCCCCGTTGGGCGATATTGCATTCGGGATGGTGATACAGATTTCCTGTTCTGATGTCACAACTATCGTATCTGTAACGCTGCACCTGTTATTATCAGTAACTGTAACCCAGTATTCACCTGCAGTAATATTATCCCTGTAATTTGATGTTGAATTATCAAACCACAGGTAACTGTAACCCGGTATTCCTCCCGTCGCTTGTATAGTAACCTCACCATCAGGCAGATCCTTGCAGAAAGGCTGAATGATTTCAGTAGCAATAGTTATAGGATCAGGCTGGGTAAGTGTTATAACCGTGTCTGCACTGCAGTAATTGTCATCTACGATCAATATACCGTAAGTACCGGCCGGTAAACCTGTCCTGGTAAATTGCATATACCCGTCTGTCCAGAAGAAATCCACATTGCCAACACTATTCTCAGGTATTATTTCAATACTTGCAGTACTGTCACCATAACAGTTTATATTGAAGCCGCCATCATCACTCTCAGAAATATCAAGATTCATGATAAGTGAATCAGGCTGAATTAATATAGTGGTATCTGTTACGGTACAATAATTATTGTCTTCAACTGTAACAATATATTCCCCTGCATATAAATGGTTGATGGAACTTTCAGACGAGCTATAACCGTCAGGACCTGTCCAGTTGTATATATAAGGTGCTTCACCGCTGGTCATATTAATATTTATCAACCCATCGTTCTTATTATAGCAGCTTATATTAAAACCGTTATAATCAGATACCACTTTGTTAAACTCGAGTGGTGGAGGCAATAATACATAAGCTGTGTCTCTCACCTGGCAGGCGTAGGGATCATCGGTAACGGTTACTATATACCTTCCTTCAGTCAGGCCGGAAATATCCTTTGTAGTAGCTCCGTTCGACCATGAATAATTGTAAAACTTGGCTCCCCCCTGGACAGTTAAAGTGATACTACCATTATCCATCCCCGGTGATTCACAGGTAATATCGGTCACTTCATGTTCAACGATCAGCGCCGGAGGTTCAGTCATGGTAATACTATCAATTAGTATGCATACATTGAGATCTGTTACCTCCACTATATACTTACCGGTAGTAACCCCGGTCTGATCTTCTGAACTGGGATCCAGTCCTGTGCCATCGGCGCTTGACCATTCAAAGGTATAACCAGTTGTGCTTCCACCGCTGACCGTAATGTTTATATTACCTGTTCCTCCGTTACAATTTATATTATAATTTTCGTCGGTGGTCAGTGAAGGGTTAAATACTATTTCAAGACTATCAGGTTCTGTAAGTGTAAAATCAAAATCCATCGTACAGCCATTGACATCAGTTACAAGAACATTATAGTCTCCTGCTATCAATCCTTCCTGGTCTTTCTCATTTACCTGCAAGGCAGCTCCTTCAGGACCGGTCCACAGATAAGTATACTCACCTGATCCTCCTCCGAAATCGAGATTAATGTATCCATCACTTTCTCCATGACAGGAAATGTTAAAGTTACCATCAGGGCTAAGTGATAATTCATAACTTTCAAGTGTAATACCATCCGGTTCGATAAGTGTGAAGCTATCCAGTCTTACACATCCCAGGGTGTCTGTTATTTCCAGGTAATAGGTACCGACCGGAAGACTGGAAATATGGTCAAGGGTATTATCACCGCTGATTGAACCATCGAATGTATACCAGAAGTATTCATAATAATCATTACCCCCGGTAATATCAACAATACTTATCTCACCATCACTATAACCTTTGCAACTTATATTATAACCTGCGTAATCACTTAATTCATAGCTTACGTCTATCGGGTCGGGTGATTCCAGTATTAGTGATGTAGTGCTATAATATAAGCACTCATTATCATCTTCAAGGATCCAATCATATGCTCCTTCACCAAGCCCAGAGATGTGGTCAATATCTGCAGTATTCCAAAGAGTGCCCATACTGACTGTATCTTCATTATTTTTCACTACCCAGTAATAATACGGGAAAGTCGGACCATTCCAGCACTGTATTTGTATTTCACCATCGTTCCCACCAGGGCAGGATATAGTGTACCTGTATTGCGGTGCTTTATATTCTGTAGTGAAAGCAACAGCCGGTGGCGACTCAAAGAATTCACCAGATACAGTATTTGTACATTCAAGGAAATCGTGTACAGTTACCGTGTATGCACCTCCCCGAAGATCAGATATAACTGTATCGTTATAGTGTGCGTCCGGGTCGAAAGTTGCTGGCCCGCCTGACCAGATGATTCTCAGCGGACCGGTGCCTTTTGCTACAACAGCCGTAAGCTCCAGGTCATAATTACTGTCACATGTTAAAGGATTGGAATCTATTAAGTCCAGTACTGGTAACGGATGTACTTTCACTTCTGCTGTTTCTATTAAGCCGGCAGGACAGCCTGTACCTTCACTTCTGGGTAATATATGGTAATTAACCGACTGAACGGTATCAGAATTATTTTCGTATATAAAGCTTATAAGATCACCCCGGATAAGATCATTTTGTGGACTCTCATCGCCTGTCAGGTCACCTGGACCACCAGTTAGAGTAACAGTATAATCAAACCTGAGATCGCCATGAGTCATCACAGTCGGGCTGGTAATTTCTACCTCAGTTGCATCTCCGTTACAAATCCTTACAGCACCTATAACAGGTATTACACGAGGTGTTGGATTTATCCAGATTTTCACAGCTATCGGGATTCCAGTGCATTGGTTATCTCCGTTATTGTTTATAGTCCATGGAGTTATAGTATATTTTACCAGCTGGGGTTTATCTGATGTATTATTAAGGGTATTTACTATTTCTGTGCCTATCATCTGGCCATTACCTGTAGAGTTGGTTTCTCCCTCTACCTCTGGATTGTCAACTGACACCCAGGTATAACGGATGCCATTGCTTGTAATATTAAAACTCTCTACCAGTATACTGGTCTGATCTCCATTACATAAGGTATCATCCTCAGCTGAAATTGTAACTACCGGTTCAATCCATATATTCTGGGTATGAGTTGTGGTATTGCCACAATCATCCGTTACTGTCCATGTTCTAATTACAAGACCCAGATTATTGCAATTTAAAGCTCCTGATTCATCATCAGTAGAAACTGCATCAAGGCTTGTATCACAATTATCAGATTCATCAGTAACATCTCCAGTAATAGCTATACTAATATTATATGAACAATCAAGTGCTCTACAGATTATTGTATCATTTGGAACTGTAAAGGTCGGGCTGATGGTATCCCTGGCTATGATAAGCTGCGTATGGGTGGTGGTATTGCCACAATCATCGGTCAGGCTCCACAGCCTGTTTATGATCTCTTCACCTTCACAGCTGCCTGCTACTACATTATCAACATATGTAGCATCCAGGCTGGTATCACAGTTGTCTTCTTCGTCTGTTACATCGCCCGTTATTGATATTGATGCATCATAATTGCAATCTGCATCCTTGTAGATTGTTATATCCGCGGGTTGTGTAAAGGTCGGGCTGATAGTATCCCTGACTATGATAACCTGTGTATGGGTGGTGGTATTTCCGCAGTCATCAGTCAGGCTCCACAGCCTGTTGATGATCTCTTCACCCTCGCAACTGCCAGCAATTACATCATCAAAATATATAGCATCAAGACTGGTATCACAGTTATCTGCTTCATCCGTTACATCACCCGTTACTGTTATTGATGCATCATAATTGCAGTCTGCATCCTTGTAGATTGTTATACCGGCCGGCTGGGTAAAGGTCGGGCTGATGGTATCCCTGGCCGTGATAACCTGCGTATGTGTGGTGGTATTACCACAATCATCCGTCAGGCTCCATAGCCTGTTTATGATCTCTTCACCCTCACAACTGCCTGCAACCACATTATCAACATATGTAGCATCAAGGCTGGTATCACAGTTGTCTGCTTCGTCTGTTACATCGCCCGTCGCTCCGACCGAAGCATCATAGTTACAGTCTGCATCCTTGTAGATTGTTATATCCGCGGGCTGTGTAAATGTCGGGCTGATGGTATCACTGGCCGTTATAAACTGGGTATGGGTTGTGGTATTGCCGCAGTCATCAGTAAGGCTCCACAGCCTGTTTATGATCTCTTCACCCTCACAGCTGCCTGCAACTACATTATCAACATATATGGCATCCAGGCTGGTATCACAGTTATCTGCTTCATCTGTTACATCGCCCGTTATTGTTATTGATGCATCATAATTGCAATCTGCATCCTTGTAGATTGTTATATCCGCGGGCTGAGTGAAAGTCGGGCTGATGGTATCCCTGGCTGTGATTACCTGTGTATGTGTTGTGGTATTGCCACAATCATCAGTCAGGCTCCACAGGCGGGTGATGATCTCTTCACCCTCGCAGCTGCCTGCTACTACATTATCAATATATGTAGCATCCAGGCTGGTATCACAGTTATCTGCTTCATCTGTTACATCACCCGTTACTCCGATAGAAGCATCATAGTTACAGTTTTCATCCTTGTAGATTGTTATATCTGCAGGTTGTGTAAAGGTCGGGCTGATGGTATCCCGGGCCGTGATTACCTGTGTATGGGTGGTGGTATTGCCACAGTCATCAATAAGGCTCCACAGGCGGCTTATGATCTCTTCCCCTTCGCAGCTGCCTGCAACCACATTATCAACAAAGGTAGCATCAAGGCTGGTATCGCAGTTATCTGCTTCGTCTGTTACATCACCCGTTATTGTTATTGATGCATCATAATTGCAGTTTGCATCCTTGTAGATTGTTATATCCGCGGGCTGTGTAAATGTCGGGCTGATGGTATCACTGGCCGTTATAAACTGGGTATGGGTTGTGGTATTGCCGCAGTCATCAGTAAGGCTCCACAGCCTGTTT